>Ga0209492_1000271_pt1 | contig 16984 bp, 11 predicted proteins | sample PPLLak12cMay2015_FD_187253 | JGI IMG/M metagenome (GOLD analysis project Ga0209492, IMG submission 187253) | Freshwater sediment microbial communities from Prairie Pothole Lake near Jamestown, North Dakota, USA - PPLs Lake P7 Core (1) Depth... | ecosystem: Environmental > Aquatic > Freshwater >... | reverse complement strand
TTAACAATGCCGCTGAGTTGTTTGCTCTACCTCTTTGTGGATTATTTTCCCACCAACTTCCTGATTTACAAGAAATCATTTCTTGATCGTCAGCACTAAATAATGAAATCAATGCCGCTCTTCTAATTCCACCAGCAAGAACCGCATCTGCAATATGACAAACCATATCGTGAACTTCAATAGGTGTTAATCTATCACCATCCTCCTTTGCACTTAAAATACCTTTTAATTTATGTAAACAATCTTTAAGTGGTTGAGGACCCGGAGCCTTACCTCCCGATGTTACAAGTTGAGCTCCTTTGTGTCTGATATCCGAGAAATCAAAATCAGGTGTTGATACTTGTTCTCCAAAATACGATTTGAATAGAACCTTAATTGCGTCTGCCCACCCTTCAATAGAATCTCCAATTAAGAATCTTCTCTTTCTGTTTTCACTTGGTTTTCTAATCTCAGGAAGTTTATCTACGTGGTGTTTTTGTACTGAATACCCAACACCAGTTCCTCCTAATAACAAGAACATTGATTCAGAAAATGCTTCCAAATTGTCAATTGGCAAATATGCACAATTATAAATTCTGTTAGGTGAGATCTCAATTGGTTTTCCACCAAATTGCATTGATCTCATTGATGGTAATACTTTTTTGTCATACACAAACTTATATACCTCTCTTATTTCACTCTCAAGTGATGGGTATTTCTTAATGTGCATATTAATGTTTCGGGTTACTAATTCTCCCCAAGTTTCACGTCTATTTAATTCTGGTACAAATTTTGCGTACTTCATATAAACCGTTAGATCCGATAAAATCTGTTGTGATGCGTCCATAGTTTTGTTAATTGTTTAATTTATTTGTTCTTTTTGTTTTCTTTTTTCCATCAACTCTTTTACTCGTTGACGTTGTCTGTCTTCTTTTTGTTCCTCCACACCTAAAAATGTCATAGAACTTTCGGTATCAATTTCTAACATACCGTTGTCGAATTTGCAATTTTCAAAGACAATACCATCATCACCAATTCTTGATTTAGTAATTGCTATTGTCGCCAATTTTAATTCTTTTTGTTGTAATGTTTTTGCAACTGAGATAATTACGTGACCAACTTGTGCCTTCTTAATGGAACCACCCATTTGATCTGTTGTAACCACTTCAGATGATATTGAGCTTCTGTTTCCTTGTGTTGCAGTCCAACCAACAAGGTCAAGTTCGTGACACATTGATTCAAAACCTCTCATTACAGATCCTTCACTCTTCCATTCATCACCCAAATTCTTATCCGGAACAACACAATCAATATAATCCAATAATACCATATCTATCTTGGTACCATCCGCAATTAACTTTCTGAGTTGGTTCTTAATTTGAAGCATTGTAACCGTATCTGAGGGCAACTTTTGCATAATTAATTTGTTCGGCATAGAATCCTCAATCTCCTTAACTCTTCGGATAACCTCATCCTTTTTTTCTGATAATTCGTCTGGGTGAATTTTAGTCCATAATGTGTAATGTTTTCTCTGAATAATCTTTGGATTATCTTCAAAGAAGATCTGTATTACATTGTTCCCCAAGTTAAATGCGTGGTTAGCAATCTTAGTTAATAGAGTTGATTTACCAACACCAGTCGGTGCCAAAATAACTCCAATCTCACCTTTAGCCAAACCACCCTTTAACAACCTGTCAATACCAGGTATTCCCATCGGTATGGGGTGTCTGTAGTCATCATCTAATACTTGATCCAAGTTACTAAAAACACTTGCCAAATTTGTGTTTTTTTCACCTACTTGTAATGCCTCTCTAAACATTTGTTCTATGGTCTCATAACTCTCAAATTCACCACCATCAATGATTTTTTGAGCCTTACCCATAACTTTAATTACTTCCTCTTGTTTGCAAAACTTAAGTGCCTTGTCTTGAACAAAATCCCCCCCGTCAATAGGTGCATCCTTGATTTTACCAATCATATCCAAAACAATCTTGGATGCAATCTCTTGTTGTAATTCGGATTTTGCTACTTGTTCTAATGTGTCAAATGATGGTGTGTGATCGTATTTTTTATAATACTCTCTGATCATCTGGATAATTATTTTAAAATATTTGTTTTCAAAATAACTAGACTCAATCACATCAATAATTGAGTGTGAAAATTCTTTATCCAAAATGATTTGATTCAATAACTGAATCTGAAAATTGTTCCCTAAATATTCAAAATTTTTGTTTGTCGCCATATGTTTTTTATTCGTTCGTAAAGATAAATACTATCAAACTAAACTAAATCCGCCATATTCCGTATTAAAATTTTTGCCTGAAAAAATGTCAGTCAAGTCAGATAATATACCTTTTAGTTGCGGACGTAGGTCTACGGTGTATCTTACCTTTGGTGGGTACACTTTTGCGTCAAACACTCTATGACAAATTGTCATATCTCCAACCCTAATTATTAAATTAAAGTTCTCTTCACCATCCGTATTTGATGTGTTTAAGATGTCAGGATTTTCCTGAATTTCATATTGGTTGTCCATCATATAAACAACAGTTCTCATCTTCATATTATAAGTCAATTGACGACATAAGTCTCCAATATAGTTATAAACATCTAATGAATTTTTTGATTCAGGATTAAAACCCCTAACATTAAAGAATCTTTGAACAACGATGTTCTCATTACACTTTAAAAGGAATTCCACTTTTGTAAAATCTTGATCTCTCATAAATTTGTTTTTTTGTTTTTGTAAATTGTTTTTTCTTTTCTTGTTAATTTTAAAAATGGTTTTATAAATCCAACCCAAGCATCATCACGTTTTGGTAAATACTTAAAAAATCCGTCCGACATCATCATCTTCATTAAGTTTCTATAACCCCTTCCATCAGGATCTAAACTTTCTGAATAATATTGTTTAACCATCTCCTTACCCTCTTCACTTATAAGTGGTTCAGATAAATCAACTAATATCTTGTTTATTTCGTAGAACTTTTCCCCAAGAATTCCCTCCTTCGTTTTTCCACTTATTAGATTATTTAAAACAACACTTTTACCTTGTTCTTCCAATAATTTCTTACCTCTTGTTAAAATATCTGTAAAACTTATTTCCGAATCAAGTATTTCAGGAAATAATTTAACTAAAGTTTTTTCCCCCATTAAACTAATACCATCAATGTTGTCTGATGTATCACCAGCAACAATCTTAAATGTTTTAACATTATAATGGGGAATTAAACAGTCTTTGAACTTAATATTGTCCCCAAACTTATAATATGCCTTTAGGTTGGGGGAATATATTGTTACTGTTTCTGATATTAATTGAGTTAAGTCTTTGTCGGACGAGAATATCGTTTTAACCTCATCTAAAGAGATCTGACAGTAATAGGCAATAAGATCATCCGCTTCCGAATTTTCAACCTCCAATTGTCTTATAAACATCTCTTCAAGGTATTGTTTAACTCTTGTTTTTTGTTTGTTAAATGAATCTGTCTTCTCCATATTATCAGGAGAAGATTTACGATTCATCTTATACTTGGGGTATATTAATTTTCTTTGGGATGAGTTTGTATCACTATCCCAAAAAACCATAACTTTGTTAAAGTTAGTTTCCTCTAAAAATTTACGGATTGTGTTAAGGAAATGCCAAGTACCACCAATGTGTTCCCCATCATTATATAAATCCTTAACTCCGTGAAATCCAATTTTTAATAAGTTGTTACCATCAACAATAAGTGTTTTGGTCATTTAAATTTTTTTATAATTGTTACTACAATATTTTGTTACTCTTTTTTAAATTATCTTCAGCCCATAGAGGTTGGAGATTTGTATAATGACACAATTTATAAAGTTCATCTTCAGTTTTTGCTGACGATAATGGAATAATGTGATCAATATGCCATTCACCCCTATTGTCCCAACCCATACCATCAATAAATTGGTTTTCTAAATGTTCCTTGAGGAATTGGGGGGAACAACCTACAATATCAAAAGTTTTGTTTCTCTTGGTGATGTTATGAGATTTGAGAAATCTTCTTAATCTAGATCTAACAGAACGGGCAACATTATACATCGGGTCATTAGCTCTTCTAAACCTATCTTTTTGATTAATTGACTCTCTATTATTTTTATTATTTTCTGAACGTATATCTTTATATAATATACGATATTTTTCATCATACTTTTTTTTATCGTCTTTATTTTTTAAATAATAATTTTTACCGTATTGTATTTTAATATCCCGATTTAAATAATAATATTTTTTAGAATTTTCTTTTTTTATCTCTTGATTTAATAAGTATTTTTCCTTTCTATTGTTACTATCACACAATCTACAAATACTAACATATTTTTCCCAATCTTTTCTATAATAAAAATCACAAATATTTTTTTCTAAACAACATTTAGTACAAACTTTAGTTTCCATTTTTAATATAGTCTTTCAATAGTTTATTAACGAGGGAAGATAGATTTATAAATTTATCTTTAAAGTACTGAGGTAACTCGGGGTCAACCGAAACACCTATTTTAACTTTTTTTTCAATTTCTTCTTTTTTCTTTCTTCCCATATTAATAAATATCCACAAATTATAAAAAAGTAGAATTAATAAAACTTTTTTTATTATTCATCAATGTCATCAGTAGATTCATCTAAAGTATAATCAGAATACCCTAATTTTGTTTCCCAATAATCTGAGTATTCTTTCTTATACTTATCTAAAGCTTCTTTTGTGTCAACAATATACCCTTGTGGTACCGCAATAATCTTACCGTCTTTATATCCAAGACCATTAACGTGATTTTTTAATATAGAAATCTTTGTTCTAATCGCAAACGACACTTTTCTTCCGTTTTTAGTTGCGTCAATGTGACTAATACCTGCCTTCTTTTGATTACCAAATAAAAACACTAACGATGATGCTAACCATATTGCTTCACCACCTTTCGCCTTGATTTCGGGTTGCCCAAATGGATTATCAGGAAGTAGAACCCAAGGTTGATTTAAGATTACTAAAGTGTTATAGTAAGGGTAATCTTCTTTTTTAGATTTAGAAATTCTTGAATGAATACCCATCCCAATCTTATCTGCAAGTACCTTAGCGTTGTGCATGCCCCCACCTTTTCCGTCAAATGTCATCTGACACGGAATTGAACCAATACTATCCCACAAAAACAATAAACTATAAGGAATATCTCCCTTTTCTTGAGCATCAATAATATCATTAATAAATTCTGTCGCCTGTTCAATTACGTCAAACGAATCATTAAATATAAACATACCATCATATTCACCAAGTTCATTTTTTTCGGCTTGTAACCCTAATTCAATAGCGTGCTCAAAACTCCATTTTTTTTCAGTAATTATAAGAACAGGTAAATGACCTTTTCTTTGGGCATCTGCTGCCGCAAGGATCATTGCCGTTGTTTTTGACGTATTTGAGTGACCCAAGAACATATTTATACCACCCATAATAGGTCCCGGTAATCCTGATGCCTCCATAAACGCTTCACCACAATTGTAAAAATTTTCTGGTTTATACTTTGTTTTTGTTGAGAATTTACCCTTGATTGCATCCAAGGATATTTCTTTCTTTTTTATTGCCATAATAATTTGTTTGTTTTTTTAAAAGATAAAAAAAACATAGACACTCAGTCTGTCCAAGTGTCTATGTCCAAGTGTCTATGTTAAAGTTTATTTAGAACGGTAATTCCTCGTCAACCTCTTCGTTTGCTTGTGGATCTACAGTAGTTTTTGTCTCTTGTTTTGATCCTCCGATAGAAGTTTCTGCAACAACATCATTACTATAGGCGTAACCACCTTTTTCACTATCCCAACGTGGAGTTTCACCTCTTGATAACGCTTCAAGGTATTCAATTGGTTTTTTAGAATAAACATCTTCCCAAGTCAATTCATCATTGATCCAAGTATTCATTGTTTCCACATCTTCGTGAGTTGGTGTTGGGTCATCATACATTACAGTTTGAATTACTGTATATACCGCCCCTTTTGGAGTTTTTGCTTTTGTAAGTTCCAAGATTAAATCACGACCCTTATCAGAATCAGTAACATCACCTTTTGCTTTCCAAATTGGAATAATTTTATCAAGGATTCCTTCTTGTTTGTAATTGTGTTTAAATCTCCAAAACTTAACTCCGTCTTGTTCGTTATCACGATCAATTACTTTAACGATATAAAACTTACGAGCTTTATATTGTCGTGCCATTTCTTTGTCAGATTCTTTACCCGTTGACATTAATTCTTCGTGAACCTCATTCAATGGTGATCTCTCATTATCATTTTTTCCTGGATCATAGAATTTTTGCCATTTACCATCCACATTAAGTTCGTGGAACCATACTTCTTTGAAAGGTGAAGACCCATCAGTTGTTGGTAATATTCTAAGTCGTTTCTGACCTTGTTTCTCGTTATCCTTAAGGATAGCCGCGAAATATTTTTTCATTCTTTCGTCCTGAGACATTTTTGAGGTGTTAGAAGAACCACCTTGTTTTGAGCTTTCATACTGAGCCAAAACCGCATCTAAAACATTTGTTGTCGCCATATATATATTAATTAAAAGTTTACATAGAAAGTATAAATAGAAAATTGTGTGTTGTCAAATTATTGTCGTAAATAAAACCACATTTTGTGGTTTTATAATTACGGCATCATATCATCATCATCGTAGGAATTAAAAGTTCCCTTAATTTCGTTTGGTGAAAAGTCCTCAACATCATCCGTTGTTAAAACATATTCATTTTTTCCCGATTTTTCCATATCTTCTTCTTTGTCAATGAAAAAATCCGATAGTTTTTGGTTAAACGGTCCTGAATCCAAACTTCTTAATTCTAATTTTTCTTGTGGGGTTTTAGGTCTCATTTTTTCAACTTTAACCTCAAGAGCATTAAGAGCATTCATAATTTTATCCATTTCACCCAACTTAGATTCCATATTCTCAAGTTGACCAAATAAATTATTAAAATATTCTTCTTGTTTATCTTCAATATTTTTTTGTGATTTTACCAAATCAGTAATCTCAATATCTTCTTTTTCGTCCTCCTCTTTACCAACTTCTTCAACATCAGGATCGTTTGCAACGTCAATAGGTTCAGGTGTTGGTCCAGCTGGTGGTACAGGTGCTGCCGCATCAGGTGCAGGTGGAATATCTCCCGGTAATGGTGCCGCATCAGGTGCCGGTGGTACATCTCCCGGTAATGGTGGTGGTAAATCAGGAATGTCTTGTTCCATAATATAACTATTAATAGAATTATATCTCTTAATTTCCTCTAAAATCTTTTTATCTACACTCATTTTATTATCCGTTTAATAATTGTTTAATACCTGTTTTAGTCTCTACTTGGATTTTTTTGTTTGTATTCATAGTATTGTCAACTCTCTCAATTAAACCATCTTTCATTCTAATTGTGTAGCAATCACCACTATCAAGGTCACAAACTTCTTTATAACCATTACCCTTGTCTTTTTCTGTAACTCTTGTGTTTTTACCCAAGTAGTTATCCAATATTAATTTAGTGTTCATAATTTCTTTTATATATAAATATCATTAAGTGTTAAAAAATTTATGTGTTGGTAGATTATTGACCTACATTCAATCTATATTCGTTAATCGCCCCAATAACTATGTTCTCATATTTGAGTTTTTCATCTTCAGGTAATTTGTTATATACATTATCATCACTTTTAAATGGAAAATTAATAACATAGAATTTAACAATTGCTTTAGCCAATTGTTGAGGATCAAGATATGTTATAAAATTTAAAACATAACTATTGAGATCAGATAATTGACTACCATATTTACTAATCATAAAATCAACAAAATTATCAAAACTTTCAAATATTGCCAATGGTACTTTATTTGTATCACAAAAATATTTTTTATTGAAGTTTGTGTCCGACCCACCATACGACGATGTTAATGGTATTGTTCCGTAATTGTTGTCATAACTATTAAATTTACTACTTAACCTTAATGACATTATTGAATAAATTAACAATGATAAATTTTCTTTCTTTGTTGGGTCATTTAATTCGTTGACTTTTTGGTTAATTGTTTTTATTGCATCTTTAATTGTTATCGTTGTCTTAACCGGTGTTTCGGTTGTATAGTTTTTATATGTTGAATACAAATTATCACCACATTCTTGATTCACACTTAAACTAACACTCACATCTGTATTGTTAACAACATTATTTGTTTGTCCTATAACGTTAGTAGTATTCGCATTTATATCCTTATTATTTTGTTCTACTTTCTCCCTAATGTTTGAAAGTATTTTTGTACTTAACGACTGTATAAATGACTCAATTTTAGGAATACTATAGAATGGTTGTCTTTGACCTTCTATTACCGTATCAAATCCATCTAAACCTATCGTATGTTTAACACTAGTGATCATATATGGCCCACTAAACATAGGTACATTTCGTAAATTAAAATACATCATAGGTTGCATAAGAGCATTACCCATCATATCAATACTACACCTATAACTTCTATTTTTATATAAGTTATATAATGAAACACTTTGTGTATACCCACCTCTATTTTGGTCTAAATTCGCCATTTGGTTTAATACCTCTAACGACTCACTTGTTGGTAATCCCGGATCTTGAGAAATATCAATCTGTTTAAATATTTGTTGGTTTTGTGGTCCAATATCAACATTAAACCCAACAACTTTATTTGATTTATCCCAATTAGTTTTACCATCTTGGTTTTCCAATAAAGGATTATCAGTCGCTCTTCTTAAATCAAAGGCATCATCCCTATATCTATAATCAGTATTTTCATTCATCGCTAAATGCTTACTTGGGGGATTACTATACAAACAAAGAAACTTTGCCGATGTTTCTCTATAATCAACATCTAAAAATGTTCCAAATAAAGTGTTTGCAAATTCTAGTGTCCCTTCAGGTTTTGGTGATGGATTTTTACTCACATCTTTTACATTATAGAAATTGGCATAAGCAGGTAATGTAAAGTTTACAAAATTATTAGCAGTTAAAATTGATTGGACAATATCAAGTAATTTATTTGCATAATTAGCATTTTCCATTAAATTCTTTAACATGAAAATATCCACAAACACTTTCTGACCAACATCCCTACTAGCTCTATCCATTATTAACACATCCTCAAATAATGTATTACTTTTAAAGTCAGTACCGGATATCCAAGTATCATTTATTGTTTTAAATAAATCCCATAGTTCATATCTAGTTTGTTCACCTTCAAGATCCGACTTAACATTACCATCCGCACTGGTTATTTCAATAGTAGGTAACTCTTTTCTCAATCTAGTTAACTCCAAATCCAAAACAGTATTTAAATATGTTGTATTTTTTGTAATATATGTGTCCATTAAACTATAAAACCCAACCTTAGTGATTGCACTATTTTGTAGTTTCTGAGTGGCATAGATTTTAATAATTGGTGCAAAATTCTTAATATTGTTCTCACTAAATTCAACATCAATATCAACAAAAAAGTCAGTAATATAAGATCCATTATCAGAATATACTAATTCAGGTATTTCAGAAAAACCAACATATGTTTCCAAAGTTTTCCACGTTTCAGGATATTGCGTTTTAGATTGAGATAACGTTAAAGTTCCACCCGCAGTTGGTAAACTATTTGGTGAGTTTTGATTATAACCCTGATAAGAATATGGGTCAATAATAAATTGATTAGAGAATGTATAGAATAATTTTTTATCGTAATTTGATGGGTTACCATACTTCATTACAACTTTATATTCCATAAATGTAGTTAAATAACTAGTAAAATTAGTTATTTGATTTTCCTGAATTTCTTTTACAATAGAATTACCATTTGTGCTAGTTGCCGATGGTTTTGGTAATTTCATAATAGATCTCATCAAAGATTGGAAATTCTTATTTATTTTACTTGACTTAAGTTCATCATTTGATGATAACGTTGAGTTATAATCATATTCTGATCTACTAAAATTTAAAAATTCAGTTTCAAGAATATCTAATATTTCTTTATTAAAGGTCGTAAATAATTCACTTATTGTTGAATATTTATTTGTTTCCCCATTAATTGATAAGTTTTGTTGTATTGCAACATCGTTAAATACTTCCTTTAAATAACTATCTGGTGATGGTATTGATAATCTTGAATTATCAAAATACCCATAATTAGGTGCTTTCCAAAATGTCCTAACCGAACCGTTATACATCGCACCATTATCTGAAACTTCAGTCTTCAGTGTTCCATTAGGTCTAAAACATTCAACAAGTGTTTGATTTATCGTAGATCCAAATGACGGCATAGGATATATTGATTCACCATCAGTTGTTGCAACATAACAACTCCAAGGTGTTATACTTAAACCTCTAGTAATACTCCCAAGATCAAAACCTGGGGTTTTAGTTATAACAGAATCTGTTGTATTAACCAACGATAGTCCGTTATCAATCGCACCCTGAATATCACCATTTGTATAACCACCAACAGGTGCATTTGTAATGTTAAATGGTGTTGTTGTACCTGTTTGACTAACATTAACAAGATATGCTCCAATACCGTTAGTAGTTCCCGAAATTTGACTTATAATTGAGGTACCAATAGATAAACCACTCCCCGATAAAACGGCACCAATAAATATATCATTTGTATTAACCGAAATAACTTCAAGTGTTGTTCCACTAACACTACAAGTACCATTTATAGATTGAGGTACTACACCAAATACTTTTTTACCCTGTAAAAAAACATTAAAATCATCAATAGTCCTTGGGTAAAACCCAGGATTTATTTTTGTTTGAGTTAAAAGACCACTTGTAAAATTATCTTGTAAGATAATTTCTTTAGTAACACCATTTATTGTTACCGTATAATTTTTTGTTGTAGCACTATTTGTTGGGTCGTAATTATAAGCATAATTATAGTCCGTCCATACCTCACTTAATATATCAACACCCGTTTCCTTCCACGTTTTATAACGATGCCAAATTGACCCATATTTTAATATCCAAGCATATGGTAATTCATGAACCGCACCAAATTTCTTAAATGTTGATATGATATAATCAAGTTCCTTTGTACTTGCGTTATCCCCATATTCCTTATATTTTTCCTTAAGAGTTGCCAACGGCAAACTATTCAAGAATAAAAACGCCGCAGATTTATATGGTGATTGATCGTTTGATTTATACCTAAAATTATACACACCTTGTTGTATTGCATTAACAAAATAAGGAGTGTTTAACATAGATGTGGTTTGATCGGCATCTAATTTGTTTTCATAGTTAGAATAATATATGTTTCCTTCCGTAATAAATTGATCTTCAAATTTCCTATTTTTATAAAAAACCTTTAGATCTAATAGTGTAAAATCTATTGTTTGACTAAAAATTGCCGGTTTGTAGTTAAAGTTAGTTATTGGATCTTTACCCTTACCCCTATTTAAATAATTTGTGATAATTTTATTAGTGTTATTATATTCTAAAACTTGTGTTGTTTTAAAGATGTTTTCAGCTTTTTGTATTCCCTTTGCGTTTGCCAAATAAGTGTTATCCCACCCCAAATTTGTTATAGGATATAGATCAGTAAAATCATAATTTTCAATATTATCATTATTCCCAAAATATTCTGTAGATTGTGATATATCCTTTAACGATAATAACGGCATTGATTTATCATCATCAATAATGTCCCCACTTAATAACCCAAAAGAACTATTAACTTCATTTTTTATATATGATGTGTTAAATTCTCCTCTAACAAAGTTTTGCCAAGATTCTCCCGACCCTTCGTTTGATATGTGTCTTAAGAACGCCAAATACGAACCTGACGTTAAATTATATTCTTTTAATTTTTTTGTTAAATAAGGATTATCAGGCCCCAACGCAGTAATAATATCTAATACTTCACATTCTGCGTAATATTCCTTCATGTTGAAGTCTGTATTTGAATCTCTACTTAATTTACTGTAGAATGAGTTCAATAACATTCTTTCATAAATCTCATAGAAAAACTTAACCTCCTCAGTATTTTGATATACTTCATTACTAATTGGGAATTCAATAGCGTTAAAACTTAATCTACTTGGTTTTGTTTCTGAATTTGTAACTGACCCAGGGAAATCTTGTTTAACCGATCTTTCAACAGTTCCTTTAATAAACTCCTCAACAAACTGAACTTCAGGCCATATTTCAGGAGAAAACGCTCTTACTTTTGTTGCAATTGATGGGTGTCCCGGATACATTAATTCAAACCTTTCCCCATCTTCTTTTAGATTGTTTTCAACAATCAATTGAGGCCAAGGATATATTGGTGTTTTTTCAATACTTAAATCTTTAAGGTCAACACTATTAACGGTAGATGAATTAGATAGTATTGCATTTTTTCTTAATGGACTATCTCTAAGATCCCACGCCTTTGTATGAACATCATCAAGTAATCGTAAAAATGCCTCACCTTGTGCAAAAAACACTGCAAGAACGTTTCTAATGGTTGGTGCAAAACCAATACCACCACTTCCACCACCTTTTCCGTCAGATTTAAAGGTCGCACTAACTTTATTTGACAAATCTTTAGTGATATTTTCCTCAACCTTTTGTTTTTGTATTTGAAAATTTTCTGCAATTGTGGATGTTTGATCCATAAATGATCCTTTACCCTCAAAGAAAAATAATTGACTTGAATTAAATTCAAGTTTTACTTTTACCTCAAATGCCGCTTTTTCTTCTTCGGTTATTTTTTTATTTGATCTTGTGAAATATGTTTTAACTAAATCTACATCCGTAATTATCGCTTTACTATAAAACGTACTAATCTTTTTATCTAAATCTAAAAAAATATTTACAGGAATACTGTTTGGTTTATTATCACCAAGAGCATTATTACCCTTAAGTGATTTATTAAAAGTTTTAACAAGACCCGATAATTCGGTTAACGCCAATTGTCTTTTTTCCTCACTATCATATTCCTTTTTAAATTGGTATAGTGTTAGACCATCTTTTTGTCCTGTTGATGGTGTTGTAATAAAAACATTACTGTAATCTAAATATTTTCTTGACCAACCATCTTCTTGTCTAATATAAACTTGAGATTCATATTCTGATAAATTTTTTGCATAATCATCAAGATCATTAAGAACATTCATATTTGTTTTTGAATACTCCTCAATTATATTTTTAAGGAATGTATCTAATCTAACCTTTAATTCTTGTAATGTTATTTCAGGAAAATTATCATCAATTAATCCTTTGGATTTATATGTCGCATAAAGTTCTTTCATTTTTGAAAAACCAGTACTTGACCAAGAACTTGTAACCTTATCATTACCATTACCATTTTTTGTGGTAGTAGTTTGTTTTGTTTTAACATTTGATTGATACATTAATGGTGCCGCCATCATTCCACCCCAATTTACGCTGGACATAATAGTATACTTATACGTATATAATTTTAACTGAACTCTAAAGTTTCCTGAACCAGGATCAAAAGAGGCATTAAATGTAACTAACATTAATGGTAATCTAACCGCTTTACCCAAATAACCCTTTATTGTTAAATAAAATAGTGGATATGGTAATTGGAAAAATGCGGCATATGGTGAATTATTTCCACCCTCAAACAATGCCCGACCTTTAACATCTTCCAACGTAACATCAATTATGGGCATAAAAGCCGTATTATAACTTATATTAATATTTGTAATTCCCAATAAACCATTATCTACCGCTCCGGGATTACCATTTGAAACCAATGTTTGGGTTATATAATAATCATCACTCTTATCAATATTTGAAGTATTTCCCGGTATGATATTAGATTTTTTCTGATTAACCCCCTTACCTTGTAGGGTGTTTTTACCGGTAATTTCGTCCGACCAATCGGTATCTAAAAAAGGTTTATTTCCAGGATTCAAGAAGTTCATACTTGCAACTGAAACAGTTCTAATTGTATCACTTAATGGTGCCCCAAGTGCCAATTTTGTTCTTGGTAGTACCGTGCACTCCAAATTAGCATACATAACGAGATCTTCGTGATTTATGAGTCTTTGTTGTGGTTTACCGTCTTTATCAATAATTTTATTTGGATCTATTACTGTAATGTTTTGGTAATCAAACTCTACTAATATATTTTCCCCGTTATCTGCCATAGTAGAAGAAATGATTTTCTAATGTATTTTTATAGTCTTGTAATGAACTTAACAAAGGATATGGAATTGTCAAGATAGCCGCGTCAGGTATGTTAAATTCAAAACCCGTAAATTGTGGGTTTGCTTGTAATATTAACCAACCAAAAAATGGTGTTCCATAAAATTGTTGCGATACTTTATCCAACCTTGAAATTCCAACTTTATATATATAGAGCTTATCAGACGATTTTATCGGCAAGTTAATATAAGGAACAACGGTTTGTTGTCCATCTTGTAAAAATTGATTGTATCTATTATAATATTGTAATGCCATTATTAATTAAATTTAACTTTACCATTATATGTTTTATTACTTGTCTTAACATTCGCATCAAGATAAAGATTTTTTATTCTATTTATCTTCTGTAAATTATTTCCAGTTTTTTCTGTAGTATATTGTACTTTACTATCAAACTCCACAAGTTTAAAGGTTTCATATTTTTTATACTCTTCAGATGTTTCTATATCATTAAATAATTTTATTTCAGCATCGTGTTCTGCTTTACATTTAACCTTAAAAATTTCACAATATTTTTTTATATCATCAACAATTGTTGTTTCAGATTCTTTAATTTTTTTACTTGTCGTTAATGACGTAACAAATGCATTATATTTATTATCATCCAAAAATATGTGGGACATTGCCATATAAAATCTACTTTCAGGAATCGACATTGCGGTAATCCCAACAAAATTATTTTCATCTTTTTTATATACTAATTTTTTAAAAATCTTAGGTGTTAGAAAAACATTTAAAAAACTTGTAATCTGTGTTCCAGCGGTAAATACATATACATCCTTTATATTACTTATAACACTATCACCACTTAACGAATAAACTTTATAATCTCCCGTACCTAATTTAATACCATCAATACTATCACACACAACGTCCAACTTTCTTAACGTATAATTAAATCCTTCTTGGTAGGAAGTCATTTCATTTATTGGTCCAATAACAATACTATTTAATTCACTTTCAGCTTTTTCAACCTCTTTTTCCATATTGTCCTTAAGTTCTCTTTTTAATGAACTTTGATAACCCTTACTACTACCAACAATATCAGAAATTATCGGAGACACCCCATCATTAACATCTTTTTTTGTTTGTTTAACCAAACTTTGAACGTATTTTTCAACACTATTTGACTTACCGTATATATCCACATTAGTTGGGTCGTCACCATACTCATTAAATTCACCCTTATTAAATTCCATATCAGCACTTGCCAATGACATTATACCACCATTTGTGGTTGAAGTAAGTGTCTTCAACTGATTAAAGATTGTTTTAAAGTATGTTTGAGTCCCTGTTGATAAATCGCTCATTAATGTTTTATATTCAATGTCTCCAGTAGAATCAGTATTTCCAGATGACGTATTTGTAGTTAATATCGTACCAATAGTACTACCACCCTTTTGTGGGATTTGATTATCAACTTGGTTTGCCGTAAGTGGATCACCATTAACCGACCCATCTTTTATTATTGCTTTCACTAAAGTATTATCTTCCTCAGATGTATTCTCAGTTGCAACCGATCTTTCATCATATATTTCGGTATTCGCATAATAATTAAATGATAACGCATTTTGCAGTTCTTTTACAGGACCAGCAATTCCTTGACCACCAATAAAACTAAAATTAAGTTGAATTTTTGCAATCATCGGTTGAACTCCAATCCCTTCTGGATTAATATCAAACACCAACGGATCAAATGTAATGCCAAGAGATTCAGGTATTATTTTTGTATTATAAAAATCCCCAATTCTTAACACCAAAACGGGAGGTGCACCAAACGATGTATTTAACGCATCATTATATTTTGGTTTCCCATCAGGACCAATAACAGGTATTGTTTGTCCCGGTCTCATACATTGATTAAGGAATGTTAATCTAGCATTTAAACCTTCAGGTGTCATTGAGTGAAATGCCGGATTAAAGTATTTAATTTTATCTTTAATACTTTCAAACACCATAGGGTTAGTTTTCTCTATTACCTCAAAATAATCACATTCCGAGAACAACGATCTTAACACCTTTTTTGATATTCCGTCTTTAACAGATTGTTTAATGTCAGGTATCGGAGCAACTTTAAGTGGGGGAACATATATTGGTTGTGTTGTACCGGTTGTTGTACCTTCAATAACAACTACAGGTATTGGCTCAATAACAACAGGATCATCAACAACAGGACTTTCAGGTATTCCACTCGCCTCAATAGTTTTTATATAAACTCTTCTACAAGCCATTGCCGGTGTTGAATACCACTGACCACCAGTATTAACAACGTTTCCGGTTTTACTATCATTACGAACATTTTGGCTACAATTAATTGGTGAAAAAGGACCTTTTTTTGTTTCTGGTATAACATTTGCAACTTCACCCAAACTTGATGCTATAACATTTAATTTTTTATCATCAATATATTTTTGACCTTTAAGTTCCCCAAAAGTTAAACTTGCTAACCATGCGATAACTGAATTAATTCTTCTATCAGAAAGAAATTTATTATAGGTCTCATTTTGAATTGGTGATGCGGATCCTTCCATCGTAATAGTAACACTACCTTTCATATCCACAAGAATTTTTGATAATGATGTAATAAAATCTTTTTGTAATGTTTCAAAATTATATTTAACAACATCATCAAAGAATGAGTTAATACCATTTTTACTGAATGTTGTTCCTTGATCTAAAGTCGCACCAGTTGATGCCCAAACAGTTTCAGGCGCTTTAGTATTATATGTCCCCTGTAATTCAATATAATAATTATAGTAATCAACATAAGTAAATGATGACCCATCCACAGGATCC
>Ga0209492_1000270_pt1 | contig 17000 bp, 13 predicted proteins | sample PPLLak12cMay2015_FD_187253 | JGI IMG/M metagenome (GOLD analysis project Ga0209492, IMG submission 187253) | Freshwater sediment microbial communities from Prairie Pothole Lake near Jamestown, North Dakota, USA - PPLs Lake P7 Core (1) Depth... | ecosystem: Environmental > Aquatic > Freshwater >... | reverse complement strand
ATATATGCTCTTACACCAAGGTTTACTATTGTATTATTATACCCGCCTCTAATGCGAGCCTCTTCTATAAACCAATTGTTTCTGTTTGGGTCAGGAGTTTGTATTGCGGCATTTCTTGGATAACCACCAATGACTTCTGGAATACCAAATGAACCATTCCAAACGGACTGAGCATTGTAAGCTACAGTGTCTAGGGTATTTTTTAGTATAAAAGTGTTAAAATATTTAATCTCTATTTCTGCAGCCATGTGTTACATTTTAATTATTCTGGTACGACATTTGTAATATACATTGTACATTGAGTTGACATCCCGCCCGCGTCTGTTAACCTTAATATAACTGTATAATAAAATTCTCCGCCTGGTATTACAGGATTTATAAAATATACCTGCCCGCGCTTATTTGAAATATTATTTATACTATTTGTTACGAAGAACATATTAACATTGTCTCCGTTTGAATCTTTCTGACTTATAATAGACCACAATTGATCTAAGCTCTCTGCTGGCCCTAATATATTAGACCCATTAATACCAAGGAATTGATAAACAAACTGAGTTAATGTAATATATTCATCTTCTGGCAGTGTATTTGTTATTGTGGGTGCTATATTAGTTAATCCACCTGCTACTGTAACATTAGTACTAACTCCACTTGGGGGCGTAGTTGTAAATCTAAATCTATAGGATTCATTAAAAGCCGCGTTAGGGCCATAATAAAAATAAGTTGTAGTCTTTAAATAAAAAGTATCATAAGGTAATCCTATTGGAAAATTAGGATCAAGTGTAGAATCTTTATCTATTTTAACAAGATCAAAATCACTTGTTCTAGGTGTATTTAATAAATTTGTTACTAAAAAATTATTTACTGTTATAAGAGGTATTTCAATACCCTCAACATCTAAAAAAGCAAACCTACCAGAACAAACCGTACCAATGGCATCCGCTTCTGTTAAATCAAAATTAAACCCTGCGATTTGCGTTGCTCCTTCTGACCCAGTTAATATAGCTACATTTAATTCGCTTATTAAACCAACAGTAGATGTTTCCCAATATATATCTAATAAAGATTGATCCGCTTGCGTTTCTAATACCGCTAATGAAATTACATCACTTGCCGTGGTAGATGCTGTTGGAGCACTTTGCGTCTGAACTCCGTATAAAGCAGGCGTTGATAACCTGGCTACTAAAGGATTAGAATTCACTTGGTATAAAGCTTCAAATGGATACGTTGGTGTAGTTGCTGTAACGCCAAACAAGGACTCAGTCGTAGCGATTGTATTTGCGAATAGAAAAGTACTACCCGGCCAATATTGTGCGTTAGAAGAGACCGATAGACCAACCCCTGGCGTCTCACTCCATAATATATTATTTTCTACTCTACCATATAATTTTACACTACTTCTAAATTGTAGTTGTACCGGTCCTACTTCTTGCAAGTCTCTAGGTACTTTATTTATATTGTCATTGAAAAGAACTATATGAGATGTTTTTCCATAAGCAAGTTGTCCAGGTTCGCCAGGCAGAGCTGCCGATTCTTTTTGAAAAGGCTCTACAGGATAACCAGCTAATACACCAGGTAAATATACGTTATAATAATCTTGCTCAACTTGTTTTACAACAATCTTATATGAATACCAACCTAATGGATTATAATCAGGAGATGTTTTAGTTCCATTATATAAACCAGGCCAGCCGGTAGTAAGATCAGGTGGGTCATTAGGTATTATATTATTGAAAAGTATTTTTAATGAATAGCCAGGAAAGAATAAAGCATTACCTTCAAATTCTGCTTCGTCTGCTAATGTTTTATAAGGTACAAATAATGACGATGCTTTAAATAACGTACTATCCCCGTAAGTAGCTCCTGTTGTGGAATTTGATTGAATAACCCCGGATTGTCTTCCGAAGAAGTCTTGTAATATAATACCTACTTGATATGTTCTATTTTGTTTTAAACTATGATTAGGATATTCTATAATACTAGTTCTATATTCCCCAAGTAATGGAGAAGGATTAAAAGCAGACTTTTGTGAATACTTAACATTATAGTCTAAATATTTAGGATATGTAGCCTTATCTTGATAGTTACCGTATACAATTCTATTACTTATTATTTCCTGTGCTAAAGCTCTAATTGGAGTTTTATCATATACCCTTACTAAATCTTTTTCTGGTAATGTTTTAAATGGCTTTTTTGAGTCATAACTATATTCATATATATTAGAACTAGGCGATGCAGAAGCTATTAATTCTACAGGGATAGAATCTACTACAGATACAGAAAGCCCATCTGATTGTTTATAAAGAATATCTAAACTAGTAATTTTATAGGTAGATAATAGATCGACTCCATCGCATGGTAATGTAATTCTTAGCAGTATTTTATTTACTTTATTCTGCATAAAGTCTACTACAGTGCTTTTATATGTAGCTTCTTGGTCATCTTCTTGCCAAGATGGCGGTATAGTTGTAAACGTATAATCAGTTCTATTTGGTATAAGCCCAGCAATCGCCTCTTTACTCATTAATAAATAAGGTGGACTCCATTCAACTACATAAGTTTCTGCGGCAATATAAAGACCTGTAATTAACTGGCCCGGCAAAGGCACTGTTAAATTATCTTCAAATTTAATATTAGATCCAGCAGAAACACCAACTGCTCCTTGAGCCGTGTCTGTTCTTTTCATTGTTGGAATAGGAACTACCCCATTGAACAGAGATCTTTTGAAATAGCCATCTTGCATTGGTATAAAAGTAACTTGAGTAAATGGTGCAAATATAGAATATTCACCATCATCAAACTTAAATCTATAACTAAACCTAACAAATTTATCTTGTAAATAATTAGGGTCTCCTATAAAATCAGCGTCATAATAAGGATTTGCGTTTATTTGAAGAATAGTGTTAGCCGCTATTGTTTGGGCAGTATTTAATGTAAGAGTGCCGTAATATGGATCAACAAGACTTTCTTCGAAGCTGACCACAAATGGATTACCAACGATTCCGATTCCTGTAACTAATTGACCAGGTTTTGGTGTCAAATAAGGCTCTTCAGGGTCTGAAACAGAATATATAATAACCTCTGTGTCTGCTGCAGTAATTGTTGCGGTTTTTACTTCGCCTCCGTCGGGTAAGAATTTAGACGTAACATCGTACATAGTTGTTTCGTATGTTGGGGGAATTGTAACCGGAGCCTCTGTACTAATCTTATATAGTTCAATTGGAACATAAGGGCTAATTTTAGCAACTGATATTTGTTCTTCTGTTGTATAATAACCAGGTTGTTGTTGCGCGGTAACTACATTAATCTTCCTAGGCTGATTTCTATTGTCTGTCCAAAATAATAATTCTTCTAATAAGTTAACACCTATTACAGGGTTTGATATTGAAAAATTAAGGAAAGCCCCTTCTACCAACTTACTTAATTGGCCATTTGCATCATTATATAAATATATAAAGTTATGCGCATTCTCTTCATATTTGTAGTCTCCAGCGGGCTGGTTATAATCAGTTAGAAAAAATATAATTGTATTACTTTTTTCATCTGCATAAGAACCAATGCACTGAATATTTGCATATCCTGTCAAGTCTCTAAAATCAACAAATAATTCATTCCCTAATGAAGTTTGTAAATCACCAACATTAGAACCCTCAGATTTATTTATTTGTAAATTTACAGCATTTCTATACTCTCCTGGGGGAATTATTCTAGGATCTACATCCTTATTCATTTTTGCTCCTAGAAAATTATTTTTAACTTCAGCCATTTAATTTTAGTGTTTAATCCATTTAGATTGACCTCTTAATACTTGAGTGATTTCCTCTAATTTGATATTAGATAATCTTATCTTTGTGTTTCTTAATTTAGCAGTTCTTTCTTGTTTAAGTCTTTGTACTAAATATTCTGGTTGGTTTGATCTTGATGCAATAATACCATGTAAGATATAAGCGTACATTGCCTCTTCTGCCATTTTAGGTACTCTAGAGTCTAAATCATAAGCAAGACCGTCAGAAACATATTCTAATACTATTAGTTTGCCAACAAGGTCACTACTAAAAGATATTTTACCTTCTCTATCATTTATTGTAAAGTAACCATTAATATTAGCATATTGAGGATCCATTCCATATCTTCTGCCATACCAAGCGCTTTGAACCCACATATCTCCATTATACCAATCTCCAACGAAATTGTTAATATCAAATGTAAGCTGATCTGATGAATTTTCTTTCCATCTTTTCTCTGTTAGAGATTCTCCTTCAATGTTCGAGTTAAAGTTGTCTTGAATAGGTACGCCTCTAGAATCTTGAATAGGATTTTCGTAAGGACTTATAGTTAGATTATTTGTAGGATATATTATATGTTTAACGCCTGAATGGTCTATCCATGACATACGAACATAATTAACATAATCTTGAGGTATAACGATGCTTAGGCTAGGCGGGATATTTAGTTCTTGAGACTTAACGCTTTTTAAAGTATCATAGCTAAATTCTTGCATACTTCTTTTAGCATGAAATATTACATCAGTCCTTTTAACAGAAGGTATTAACTTCTCTGGGCCCACGTAAGCACTCATAAAGTTGTTTATAACATCATTTAAAGCAATATAAGAATATCCTCCGTAGTTCTGCTCCACAGTGTTACCGTAAGCATCTTGATTGCCATAATTACCTCCATCTAATATCTTTAATTGTACTACTATATAAGCTCCAGTATTAATAGCTGAAGGCAATATAATAGTATTACCAACAACCTGATAATCGGTATCAACCTCATTAAAACTACCGGGAATACCGTTATCGCTATAGTATAATTTAAAATTATTTAAAGCATAGTCAGTATCAGTAGGGTCCCAAGCATTTGGGCCACCAAATATTAAATTAGTATTAAATGTTGTTACAAATGAAAGCTGCGCTGAGTTTCCTATAAACCCTTGTGCTCCTTCGTAATATTGTCTGTTTGTTTCGGTTATTAAACCGTCATTTGGTATCGGCATGTCTTATTAGCTTTTTGAATTAACTTCTTCTGATTGTGCTTTTTGAGATGCTGCTTGTACAATTTCAGGATCACGGATTATAACACCTGCATAACCAAGTACTCTTATTATAATATTTGTTTTTTCTGTAGGACTTAATTCAAAATCCATAGAAGCAGTCGGGTCATATATATAAGGACCGGTAGTCCAAGGTACTCCAGCGTTAGGAGTCGTAGATAAGCCTTTATAACCCCAGACTATATCATTTGGTTTTCTAATATAACTGCAAGATATATCATTTACTCCAGTTATTGTTTTAGGAGATACGTATATTTTAGGTACTGAATTTGGGGTGCCTAGTACGCCAGCAGTTGAATTCTCGTATAAGTAAATTGGAAATGTTGTAGTAGGTTTTGTTAATGTAGATAAATTTAAGTATAACAGATCGTTTTTTTGAACTCTCTCTATCTCAATTTCGTCTTTGTATATAACTGTCCCAATACGGTGTGTATTAGTCGGTGGAGCGTAATAAGCTGGAGCGCCAATAGGAGTTGTATAAGTACAATTACCAAAAGTTTTAAATATAGCTATATTATTATCTATATTCTTTTGCCTGTTAGCATATTCTGCATCAGTTTGAGGAACTCTAAGTTGTTGGTTTAAATCCTCAAAATATGTTTCAAATATTTCTTGTTGGACTTGACTACCTATCTTATTAAATTCTTCAGGCGTAATATATCCCCTCTGCTCTTTATTGAGTATTAATAAGACCGTTTTATATACTGAATCTACATTTACTGCCATCTGTTATCTTTATTATAATATTTAGGCAGTTATTGCAGGTTTAAGTACAATAACCGCCTAATTATTATTATTACGTATTATTTTAATTTTTTCTCTATAGACTTGAAAATTTGTATACCTTCATCTGTCTTAAAGAATGCAGCCATTGCAGAATAAGGATTCTCATCAAATGGCACTGTCATTAATTTTCTATCATTCTCTCCCCAATGGAATGTTCTTTGATCTTGGGATAGTTTAATTATTCCCGCCTCAGTAGCTCTAATAGCTAAATTTCTAAGCGGAACATTATCGTCATTAGCCAATTCTAAGAACAAAGAAGGATTTCTTCTAGCTAATAATAGCAAATCTCTTTTTATCTCCTTAGAACTCATCTTAGTGACTCTAGAACCAACTTCTACTCTTACAATTGCTTCTGCAATATCAATGTCCATGTCAAAAGCAGCATTCATTGCCTCAACTTCTAATTCTAAATAATCTAAATCATCTTCAGCCTCTTCAATCGCATTGAATTCCGTATATTTAATATTTAAACCTGGGTGGTATATAGATAATAATTTTTGTAAATTTTGTTTTTCTTTTGGAACAAATAAAGTTCCATTTTCAAATATAATATGCCCTAATGTAGCCTGCCCTTTTTGATCTTTAACTAAAGGAGAGTTTTGATTTGTAGCATATCTTATTTCTTCTTGGTCGCCCGTTACTTTATCAAACCATAACAATGGGTATCTAAGAGTGTGTTTACCTTGCAAAGTATATGTTAACGATGCATGACTGTCCGCAATTAAATACGTTCTATCTTTTATTTCCCAGTTATTCTTTGGAGGTTTAACCTCAATAGTTTTTGGTTTTTCAACCGTTTCAATATAATCTAGTACTTCAACATTGTTTGTTTCTACGTACTCTACTTCTTTAATCTTTGGTTTTTGCGTTGTCGCCATAATATAATATAATTTAATAAATTTTTAAAAGGTAAAAATTACCCCCGTAGTTTCAACGAGGGTAATATTACCATATTTTTACACTGATGCAGTAAACAATACGAAGTTGTTAGCAGCTTGTGTAACTAAACATCTTTCAGACAAGAAGTGTACTTGCATTGCATCAAGATCAGAAGTGTAAGCACCCCCAACAGATCCAGTGATCCAAGATTTCATTCTTCTGTCATCAGCTTGGTTAGCTCTATAACGAACGTGTAAGAAAGGTCTACGGATGTTAGTTCCTAATTGTTGATCGTATACAGTAGATGTTCCAGCAGGAATTAATACACCGTCAATTGAAGTATTAGCAACACCTCCACGAGTAGATGCGTCATTCAAATATTTCCAATCAGTTTTGTAGAAATCGTAAGATCCTCTTCTAAATCCAGAGAAACCTAAGTTTAAAGCCATTTGCTCAGAGTTTTCGAATAAACCGTAAGCAACACCTCCGGCAGCACCAGAAGATAAAGAAGCTAACATATCATCAAAGTCAAGAGAAGTAGCTCTGTTCAAGAAGAACATGTTTTCTTCAATAGCTCCTTGAGTATCTAAGTTTTTCAAGATTGAATCAAAATCACTTAAACCACTAGCAGCAGTAAAGTTGTTTACGATATTACCTCTTTCTTTGATAGCAGCAAAAAGACCTTGAGTTCCTTTATAAACAGCTCCGTCTCCAGTAGCGGCAATATTAGCAACTCCAGAAGAAGCAGCAGCTAATTCACCTTCAATCACAGACATTTCTAAATAATCTTCAAAACGCAATCTTGTTTCAGATTCAGCTTTTAAATACCATAAGAATCCACCAGTTCCATCTTCAGTAGCAACTTCAACCCATCCAATTTGTGCAGTATCAGATCCAGAGATTTGGTATCTTTCTTTGATAATGATAGGAGAGTTATTGTATTGAGTGAATGAAGGTGTTACAGCGTTAATAGACGCATCAGTAGTTCCTTTTTTGAATTCAGAACCGTAAACAAAGATCTTAAGAGTTGTTGCTCCAGTAAGATTTACAGCCCCTGAAGTTAAACTAGCTTGAGTATAAGTAGCAACTGTGATTGTAGCAGTAGTAGATACTGTAACGGAAGCAGTAACAAGAACTTTAAGTTCAGCGCCTGTAACAGGGTTCATAACTACTAAAGTTTGTCCCGGAGAAACAACGTTAGCAACATAGTTAGCGCCTGATCCACCAGTAGTGAAAGTTAAAGTAGTAGCAGTAGCACAAGTTACATCTTTGTAAGCAATGTGTAATCTGTTTTGTTCAGACCAAATAACTTGATCAGAAGACATTGGCATTTCAGCCCCAACCATACGCAAGAATCCAGAAAGAGTTCTGTTCCCGTAACGTTCTACTTCAGCTTCGTAGATTTCAGGTAAATATTGTTGAGCAAAATCATTACCACTCCCGTCTGCGAAGTTTAAGTAATTTGTTTCTAACGCTTGTTGTTTTTGAGACGGTTTAATTGTCCCAAATTGTGGAGTCACATTTGACATAAATTTTTAATTTTAATTGTTAAATTTTTTTGTTTGTATTCTTAATTTAGAAGAATCAAAACCACTAATAGATTTAACCTTCAAACCATTGATGAAAACCTCTCCAGACGTTTGTCTTGGTTGAGCAGCTCCAGGGTTTTTTGAGTTAGATACTACTTCCTTAATTGCATCAGCTTTTCCTTGTTCGTAAAAGTGTTGCGCAATCTTATCAGAATTCATAGCGGTATACAAAGCCTTGTGATAACTTTTTGTGTCATTAACATTTCCTTCTTTATCTAGGAACTTCCCGATGAAATTGTTAATATCTGACTGGTTCTCAGCGATTTGGTCGTTGTTTTGTACAGTGTATCTAAATCTTTTATCCCCAACATTATATTCAAAACCTTTGAAATCGTTGTTAAATAAACTTTTAGTGTCCTGTTTGAAACGTTCGTGTCGCGTTTTAGACTTGTCTTCGTTCTCCTTGTATCGGTTAAAAAAGTCAGAAGCTTCTTGTTGGTCTTTAGTTACGCCGGGTCTCAACTTGATTTCGTCGTAGTATTTGTCTTTAAGATCCTCTAAGAAATTTCTTGCTTTTGCAACCTCCTCTTTAAACGCGAGTTTTTTCTTTTTGATGTCTCGCTCATCATCTTCGTCTTCATCATAACTAAATTTATCTTCCATTAAGAATTCAATCTCTTCAAGATCTAAATGTGGTCGTGATTTTTTATAATATTCTTTTATTAAAGCCTCTTTGTTTACTGAAGCATAATCAGTACTTAGTCTAACATAATCTTCAACAGTTCCACCAGTCTCCTCCATAAAGGTAACCAATTTTTCGATGTTTTCAGGTAATGGTTTTCCAGTAATAATCTGTTCTTGAATATGTTTCTCAACAGCTTCTTCAATAACTTTAGCTTCTACTTTTACTTCTTCGTCTGTGATTTCTTGAATAACATCTTCAAAGGACCCTTCGTTTCTTTGCTCCATTTCTCGCAATTCCACTTCGGGTTGTTCTGTGCGTAACATGCTTTCTGTTGTGCTTTGCTTTTGAACGGCATCTTCATCTAGTATTAAATTTGGTATAACTACTTTAGTTATCTCTTGCTCTAATACAGGAGCCGCTAAATCAACTTTAATAACGTTATTTTCCTTTACTAGATTTCTAGGTTTTTTTGGTTTGGGCATTTTAAATTCACCCTCTTGTTTTGCAATTTCTGCCATGATATAATAATATAAAATTAGTTAATAAGTATTGTTACATACCAAAGGATCCAAACATATCTTCAGGTGCTTCAAAATCTTTCGGCATTGCGTTGTTTTTTCTTTGGTCTATTAATTCTGATTGTTGAGTGGCTTGTATTTTTGTTCTTTTGTCTTTTCGATCTTCTGCTTCTGTTTGTAATTGTTGTTTTGTCTGTATACCAGCTTGAGCTAATTGAAGGTCATATTGAAACTGCTGTTCCATAATTTGTTGTTTAAGTTGCATTTCTACTTGCAATCTTTCCATTTCAAATTGAGATTTTGCTCTTTCTATATTTATTGTTTCCTGTGTTAAAGCTTGTTGCTTTTGAACTTCGTATAAAGCAGCTTGTTGAGCGGTTTGCTGGTTTGCCTGTGCTTGCGCTTGGATATTTTGCATTTGTGCTTCTTGAGCAGCTTTTTGTTTTTTATTCTTCCTTAATTTTAGCATTTGATTTGCTAATTTTAAGTTTCTAATCTGCCTAACATCGATGGCATCGTCAAGATCTATACCTCCACTTTGTAAAGCGACTTGAATGTTTTGTTCTAACATTGCTTTTTCTTCTTCATCCGGTTCTAACTCTAAGTAGATACCAAAGTCATGAAGGTTTAAGTTTTTAATTTCTCTTAAAGTAGCCGTATTATAAGTTGTTATGCTTTGTTCTAATACTTTAGCCGTTAAAGGGTAATCTAAGCAGTCTGCAATCCTAAGGGATATGTTTTCGCACGTTCTAAGAGTCAAAAACAAACTAGACTGTAATATATGTTTTGTAGCAGTATTTGACGCGTTAGCGGCCATCTTTTGCAGCCCAACTAAAGTATCTCTTTCTGGAGCACTTCCATCGCGAGCTTCATTAAGCCCAGTAACATCTCTTATCATTTGTAAATAATATTGATAAGTCTGTATAAGAGCAGCTATTTTTGCTTGCCCAGAAGAGCTAGTTAATTCTTGAATAGGTACTCTAGCTAAATTCTGCCCGCCATCTTGTGTTAACGATCTACCAATTATACTACCGGTTTGAAAGTACATGTTTAATGCTTCTGCCGGATTATAATTTGTACCATTACCTAAATCAATTTCTGATAATCCATCAATATCTAAAAATACCCCATCAGGAATTATCTTAGACATTACTTGTTGCAGTTTTAAATGTGTTAATTGGATCATGTCCGCAAACCCAGTAATTTTATTAACTGTAGAATCAATTCTACCTTTATACATTCTAGGAGCAGATATAACGTAATTCATTTCTACTTTGGTAGTGTCAGCATAAGGTCTAGACATATTCTCTGACATCTTCCATTCCAGCATAGTTGTAGTCCCAAGGATTTTAGCCCCTGTATAAAGTACTTCTATAGTTCTAGATATTCTTTCAAAATTATCATTTGGCGGAGGATTAAAATCATCTGTTTTTTCAATAGCTTTTTCTAATCCATTATCACCATATTTTATTTTAAATACTTGATTCATATAAGTCTTATATTCAAAATATAATACCTGAACAGTATTTTCATCATAGTTACCCCAGCCAGTAATATATTGTCTATTGCCTGGCATTTGTTGTATTTTATATAACTCCTCGTCAGTTATATGTGGAAATTCTTTTTTTAATTCCGGAATAGTAACCGCTTTAACTTCTCCAACATAATATATATCATCAAAGTTTGGGTCTTCTGTGTACGAATATACCAAGTAAGCAGGATCAACATATTCTGTTTTTATTCCTTCAGATACATTAAAGTTTGTTTTTACACAAGCAATTCCTAAAACTGTTAAATCATAGTTTAAGCGCCTTCTAGTTAAATCCCACTTGTTAGCGGCTAATACATTATTGATTGCTTCTTCTTCCGCTATCTCAATAGATTGTTTGTAAGATAATTGCATGTGCAAATCTAATTCTTCTTGATTTTCAGGCAAAGCATCTGCTGCCAATGGAGAAGCTGAAAAATCCTGTCCAGTAACACCAGTGGCTTTAGTCAGTAAATCTTGTGAATACATGTCTCTTAATATAGACTGTGCATAATCCGTTCTACTCTTTAAAGACTCTTGATCTTGAGCATAAGCTTTTATATCATAAGTTTTTTGGGACATGCCATTAACAACAATATCTACAAATTTAGATATAACAGGGACTGGTTTCCAATCTATATTAAGATAAGATAAATCTCCGTTGGTTGCTAGTTCATCTTTATATTTTTGTACAGATTGTTCGCCTCTTGCGTATAATCTTAATTGATGAAAGTTATTCCAATTAGATACATATCTATTCTGAGTAGTTCTCCCTTGATCAAACCATTCTTGTTCTATAGCTCTAGAAACCTGTAAGCCATATTCTTCGGATGCTTTATCTGCATCGCTTACAACTTGACTGGGGAAAGCGCTATTGGTATTTGTGTATATATTCATTAATTGTATATTTTTGATGAAGAACCTGTATTATCGTATTTTTTAAACCCTAAATCATGAACTTGTCTAACTAAAGGAACTGTTGGGACATATCTATGTTTATTGCAAGCCATAATAGCCAACCCAGAGCTAATAGAAGCATCGTGCTTTGTTCTATCATTGATATTAAATCTAGCCCAGTCATTTAAAGTATTATTAAAATACATATCTCCAAACCCTTGTTCTGTTATACCAACGTGATGTTCTATATAAGACTCTATTGCAGCAGCATGGGCTTGTTTAATATCCTCACTTGAGTTTGGTATTCCACCAATGTCTTTTTCAGTTATAGATAATTTATTCCATATTTTATCAGGCCTATTCATAGAGTAGCCTCTATATCCTCTCCTTTTAAAATGAAACAACAATCTAGGCTTATTATTCTCTGCTAGTATTGGCATTCCGTAAAATATGCAAGCCATTAAAACTTCCTCAAAGAATATCTCCGCTGTTTGTGGCCTTGCAATATATTCTAGAAAGAAACTATTTGGCGGTACGTCTTCCATTGAGAACTTAGTTAATCCACTTAAAGAACCATTAGAACCTTTGCCATCTACCGTTCCAGATATATCATAAGGATCACATCCAAAAGCGCCGCAGTGTTCATTACCAGGGTATTTAACGCCGTTTTTTATTATAATATTATTTTGAAGTTGACTAGGCGGAACCCATGAAACTAGGAATCTACCATCTTTATTAGGATAAAAAATTACTTTCGTATCTTGTATTCCATTAGCCCATTGAAAACTACCACGAGTTAAAATACTTGTGTTCCGTATATCTTCATTATAATCTATTTGCTCGTATATTTTAGTAAGATTAAACAAAGATTGCTTTGCTTCATCTCTAAATGCGTGCTGTTCTGTTCTTGGAAATTGTCTGTAGTATTCATTTAAGCCATCTTGATCAGACTTTAAACCATCTACTTCATTTTGCCAATGCTCAATAACTCCATAATCTATTTCGTTTCCATCAACTCCTTTGATTGGTTTTTCTGGAGTATCGAATACAGGTACGCCATAAGTATCAATGAATCCCTCGTAGGACCACTCCATAGGTATAAACAAACTATATAATCCTGAGCTAGTCTGTCCGTTGCGGTTTCTTTTCGTAACATCTGAGTTGTAATAAAGTTTTTTAAAGTTTTCCCCTCCTTTGTCTAAAGCATTTGAGGTTGAACCCATCATACACTTACCAATAATCTTACTACCTAATCTTAGTGTTGTTTTTGTAACACGCCAGTTATTTAATATATTATCAGGTCTTTCCCATTTACCACTTTCATCATGTACTAAAAGCTTTAACTTTTCACCATCATAGGAGTTATCTCCAGTGTTTTTCCAGTCGATCGTTGTATCAAGTCCTTCAAGTTCTTCTAACCTTTCATTAGAATCTAACTTTCGTCTTGTTAGTTTAGATGCTGGAATCCTATATGCAAGTTCTGTTTTAGGTCTATCCATACCATCTTGGATAGGTTTAAAAAAGAAAGGATAATTAATTGAGATCGGCACAACCTTATCAGTAAACATTGTTTTAGCATCTGCTCCTTTTTTAGATAGGATACCAAACCTTGAATCACTTGATATAGTTGCTAAGTTAACTAATTCAGCAGATGACATAAATGAAAATCCAGAACGTCTATTTTTTAAATAACACATTCCGTATGCTCTATTGTCTGCTTTACAAGCTTCCCAAAATATAAAGAACAATCTATTTGACTCCCTATAATCAGGGGCTCCAATATCTATCTTGCTCCATTGTAAGTACATATAATGTGTACCTGTTATATAAGTTGGTTTACCATTATTATAAAAGAATAAACCTTCTTCTCTATATTTGAATTCATTATCTATGTAGTCATACCAGCGATCCTTAAAAGAATCCGTTTGTTTGTTCCAATCAAAAGTACTTTTAATTTTACTTAACTCTTTTGGGAATTCCATTTGCTTCCAGTACTGTTCCTCTTTATTTTTAGATCTAGAGTATACGCTTTCTGCTAATGGTAAGGCTATTTTTAAATTCTGGATTTCAAGTATTTCGCCAATCTTTCCAGTCTTACTAATAACAACCATATCATGATCCTTATTGTATCCATATTTCCATTTATTTAGGCGATTATTTTGTTTTATAACACTGGCCTTTACATAGCCCGAGGTTACTTTATATAGTGTTTGCTCGTACATTACTTAGATCTCCCCTCTGCAAAACCTTTAAACACTTTTGTATCTGCTTCTTTATCCCCTTCAACTAATAATTTTTCTTCTTCTTCGATCCTGGTTAGAATCTCAAAAGCATCGAAGATTGCTAGTTTTTTAGTAGCTGCAGCGTTCTTTAATTTATCGGCTGACAAATCATCGTCTCCGTTATTTAGAATAGCTTCTTCAGCCACTTTAATTAACTCAAGTACCGCTTTGTGCCCAGCCAGGATTATACTCTGCTTCGTTTCCTTTATATTCATATTTGATTACAATATCATTAGATTTCATACAATAAAGTCTTTGTCCTTCAACAACAAACTCAAACTCTCCATTTGGAGTATAACCCACAAGGTCTCCCTCGTTGATTTTAAGCGCTTTTAAGGAGTTATTGCCGTACTTTAGTATACCAATAAGTCTTTGCTCTTTATCTAGCTTTAAATGGTCTATGTTCTTTAATGGTTTAATAAAGCATCTGTCACCAAATGACATCCACTCCTTATCCGTTTTATATAAATAAATTTGGTCTATATCGCAAAAATATAGATTATCCATAAAGAATGCCCTACTATTTTTTTGTTTACCTTTCATATCATAAAACCTTCTAAAAACATTATGGTGTATTACTACAAAATCTCCTACTTTTATATTTGTTGAATAAGCTAGCGGGATTGCAACAACCTCCGCTAAGTTATTCACAGATTTAAAACTTTCTATTTTTGTATTTAGCACTAGGTTTCCACCTTCTACCTTAATTTCATTATCGTATCTTTCGCCTACTGGCTTAACGATAAAATTAAATACACTTGTCATTAGTATTCTAAATCATATTCTACAGAGATAGCCATATTAGAATTAAATTTCTTCCAAGGCATTACCTCATCCCCTTTTTTTATGTATATGTTATATGAAGAATCTTTATCACCATATATTATACACGTTATTTCGTGACCCCCATAAACGGACTGTCCCACAGAATAATGCATCGCCTCATTTTTATAATCAGCGCCTATGCTTATCTTTCTAATAATATTATCCATTATTTAGAATCTGTTGTTGGTTCTGAATCTTCAATGAAAGTATAAGACCCATCCTCTAAATTAATATTAATGGCACCATATTCATTTTGTAATTCGACTTTAAATTCTTCAGCAGCTTTATTAACATCTGCTACTTGGTGCAAAAGACTATGCTTTTGTGTTTCTAATAGCCCAACATTTGTCAGCAATAAGTTTAATTCCTTTTGTTGTCTAACTATAGTACTTAATTGGTCTTCTTTAATTTTATTCACTTTTGTCATTTAATTTAATTTAATTGTTTGTTATAATATTATATTTACTTAATTACTTGTTTTATTCTATAGTTACTTTATCTACTTCTTTAATTGGCTCACATCCAGCAAAACCGTGTTTAGAATTTTTAGGGAATATCTCGTTACTTCCAAAATCAATTTCAGTATCTGACATAATATCAAAAGCATATCCATCAGCGTAAACAGGTGCAGTTACTTCATTAAAATCAGCATCGTATGTTCCATTCTCTAAAACAATTTTACCAATTTCAACAACCGCGTGAATACCTTTACCGTATGATAAAGATTTTTCTTTGTTAAGGTTTTCTACTTCAATATAAACTTCTTTGCTTAAAAGGTCTTTTAAAGCAGTTTCTTTGTCTGTGTAATTTAATTTGTATATGTTCATATTATAGTGTAGTTAAGTTAATACATTCAGTATCTGTTAAAGCAGTTTTGTAAAGTTGCTCTGAATTTATTAATCCTTCAAATGTAGCACCACCCCAATAAAGTTCATTACCAAAAAAAGATAAATTACTAGAAAATGTAAAAGCAGAAGTGTTAGAATAAGCTAAAACACCATTTACAAAAAGTTTTATTTCTCCACTTTTATATTTAAAGGCTAATTTCATTGGGGAACTAGGTAAATCTACAAATCCAGTACCTATGATATCCGCACTATTAGCATATATATAAAAATTTAAAGCAGAATATTGTTTTGAAAATGCTAATAAAACACTATTTGCATCCGAATTATCAGATAAACCTATATAACCATTATAAGCATCTTTTAAATCTAAAAACAAAGTTCCCTCTGTTTGCCCTATTAAACTACTTATTCCTGTTTTAGATATAACATCAGCGTTACGAGTTACTGTTGATGCTACTGTTGGAATGTATGAAGTTGGGTAAGAGCCTTGTTCTAGTTGTGCGCCGTAAATTGCAAATGTGTTTGTTGTGCTTACAGTTGGAATTGTTAATTCAATATAATTAAAACTTGGAGTTATAACAGTTAAAAATTTAACCACTAAACGATACCAACCATCACCGTAATCTTCCATACTTGCAGTAACTGAATTATTTAATGATTGATTTATTACAAAAGTTTGAGTTGCTAAATTAAAAACTACATTTCCTCCTAAATAACCAGCTAAAGTATCTAAATAAGTAATTGTAACGGTATTTGCATTTCCTATCTTTTTTACAAAAATACTTAAAGAATAATTTGTATTGCCAATCCAATTATAACTACTATTTACAATGGCTGGTAAAATTGTTTCACCAACAGACGATGTAAAAGTATCTGCATTTTGAACTCCACTTGGTGAAATTTGTGTATTAATACCTAAATCACCTCTATATTTTTGCCAAACTCCAATATCAAACTGCTCCGAATAAGTCAACAAATTAGTTCTCTGTGGCTCTACCAATAAACTCGGACAACTACCGTTTGTGTAATCAATACGAGGAATGTTTAAACGTGTTGTTGTAGGGAAATATTCTGTTGCTATTGAGCCTTGTTCAGATTGAGCAAAACATATATAAACATCAGTAGCAAAAGTGCCTAAATTATTATCTATTTGAATACCTATAT
>Ga0209492_1000263_pt1 | contig 17134 bp, 18 predicted proteins | sample PPLLak12cMay2015_FD_187253 | JGI IMG/M metagenome (GOLD analysis project Ga0209492, IMG submission 187253) | Freshwater sediment microbial communities from Prairie Pothole Lake near Jamestown, North Dakota, USA - PPLs Lake P7 Core (1) Depth... | ecosystem: Environmental > Aquatic > Freshwater >... | reverse complement strand
CGACCTCAAAACAGTACCACTCAAAAAATCCCTTCAAATCGACCTCAAAACAGTACCACTCAAAAAAACCCTCCAAATCGCCCTCAAAAATGTTCCACTCAAAAAACCCTTCAAATCGCCTCCGCAAAATAAATCCAAAACCCTGGAATATTATTATATCGTTTCTTCTTTCTGGATTTGTCCCCTCAAAACAAAAACCTTACCATGGAATATTACTATATGGGTTCTTCCAAAAATAAAAATATATAATATAATTTATTTAATGGGTTAAATAAATATATATTATTATATAAATAAAATATAAATAAAATAAAATATAATGGAAGAATTAAAAAATTGTTTAAAGTGTAATATGGATAAACCTTTAAAAAGTTTTGATAATAGAAAAGAGTGTCATGCTTGTAGGTATGTTGTAAGAAAGGAATATATGCACACGTACTATAAGAAAACTTATACACCAAGACCAACACCAAGAATAAGAAGGAAAAAGATAATAAACATTGAAAATCTGGAAAACGTTAAACCAAAAAGAAAATATATAAAAAAAATAAAAGATATAGAAAATCCGGAAAACGTAAAACCAAAAAGAAAATATATAAAAAAAATAAAAGATATAGAAAATCCGGAAATCGTAAAACCAAAAAGAAAATACGAAAGAAAAATAAAAGATATAGTAATTGTTTAAAATATTATTTTTAATTTGGGTTTAAACATATAAATATATTATATAATTATTAATTATATAGTATAATATAAATGCCAGTCAGAAATCTAAAGCCATTAAAAGCGGGTTATGTTAGAGTGGGTACTCTTATTAACAAAGGAGGTAATAGAGCAGTCAAAGTCGGAGGTAAAGCGTATAACAATTATGTAGATAGAAGAACATATAACAATGTCTATTTTACAGAACAAGAAGTTAAAAAAACAAGATTTTTAAGGAAAACATTACCAACTTTTTATAGTCAAGATGTATCATTTAAAAATGTTGTTGATTTAATGAAAAACGAATTTGTATTTTCAAAATCAGATACAAATGTTGTTAGAAATTTATTAAATAAAATTAGAGGGAGAGATGGAAAACAATATTTAATAAATTTTAAACTTAACAATGGTGTTAAGAAATCATTAACATTAAATGATATTACAATTGGTGTTTTAACAAACGCACTCACTAATGGTTATTTCAGTGCAGTTGGTGATGTTGTTTATAATTCAGGATCAGATGCATTCAATATGATTTTGACTATTGGAATTAAAAGTGCGGAAATCAAAGAAGTTGAAAAACGTAAAAGATTTTTTAAATCAGGTAAATTTTTTAGATATTACAATACAACAGATATTGATTTAGAAAAATACCAAATCATTAATGAACAATCAGATAAAAAAATCTTAAATGATCATTGTCTTACTTATTGTTTAAAACAATATGGAGTTTCAAATGAATTGAATAATAGAATTAAAACAACATTTGAAAAAGGTACACACTTTGCTAAAAAGAATTTTATTGAAGTATGTAATATTATTAAAAAGAATATTAATCTACATTGGTATAATAAAAATAATGAAAAACGAATTCAAAGATTTAATAAAAAATATGATGAAACTATTGATATTGCTTTATATGAAGAACATTATTTTATCTATGAAAAAACAATGTATTCTAGGTATGCAAGTAAAAACTATAATTTAATTAAAGATGAAAAAGATTTTCACAACATACATAGATTTCATAAAGACAGTTTTGAACGTAACGAAAATTTAAGTAAAACAACCTCTTTAGATCTTATTAAAAATTTATTAGAAAGTGGTATGTTTAATAAAGATAATATTGTATTGAGAAATATTGATGAATTTCAAAAATATAATGATGTTGATGATACACTAGAATTAATTGATGAAGAACAGAGAGAATTCCAATTCAGAACGAAAGAAGAACAAAACCAAAAATTTAATAAAAAAACAATTGTATTTTATGCAGATACTGAAACTGATGTATCTAATGATGAAGGACATGAACCTATTTTATTAGCATACACAAGTATTTTAAATCCAGAGATGGTTCATACATTTACAAGAAAACAATATGATGATACAGGTGAGGATCTGTATAAAGAATTTATGATTTCAATATATAATAAAACAACTAAACATAATAATTTCGGAAACGTTATTATTTATTTTCATAATTTAAAATATGATTATAATGTGTTAAAAGGTTTTATGTATGTTATTGGTGCTCCTACAGAAAAAGATGGACAACTATATGAGGTTAAAGTTATGTTTAGAAAGAAAATATTTACTTTTAGAGACTCATTGAAATTAACAAATATGAGATTAGATCAATTTAATAAAGCATTTGGATTACCAGAAAAGTATAACAAAAAAGAAGCAATTAATTATGATTACTATACAAAATATAATATTAATGATTTTAAAACAGAAGTAGAAGTATATACAAAAGGAAAAGATAAAGAATGGAAAGAAACATTTAGAAAGAATTTAGAATTAGATCTTTTTAATTATGAGAAAGTAAATGGTATTGAATATTTTGATGCTCAAGCATATTATAAGTATTATTTAAAATACGATGTTTTAATCCTACAAAAAGGATTAGAGAAATTTAATGACAATATTAAAGAGATTGTAAAAAGATTAGATACTCATTTTGATAAAGAAAATAATATTAATTTATTTGATTTTCTCACTATTAGCAGTTTAACAAAATATATTTTTAGTATTTACGGTTCTTTTGATGGTATGTATGAAGTAAATGGAAACTTAAGAAAATACTTATCAAATTTTGTAACAGGTGGAAGAGTAGAAGTGAATGAACATTATATCAAAAAAGTTATTGAACAAAAGATCGCAGATTATGATGGGGTCTCATTATATCCTAGTGCTATTGACCGCTTATGTAGAGAGCAAGGATTACCATTGGGTAAAGCACAAACAATAAAAACAACAGATAAAAAAGAATTAGATAAATTAAACTATTACATGGTAAAAATTAAAATTACTAAAATAAATAAATACCAACAATTACCTATGGTTAGTTATAAAGATGACACAGGAATTCTAAGATATATTAATGTAATTAATGAACCTATTATTAGTTATGTAGATATGATTACTCTTAATGATTGGATTGAATTCCAATGTATTGAATATGAAATTATTAATGGTGTATATTGGAATGAAGGTTATAATAATAAAATGGGAGAAGTAATGAATATATTATTTAATGATAGGTTAAAATTCAAAAAAAAAAAGAATAATTCTATGCAAGAAATTCTTAAATTAATGATGAATAGCAGTTATGGTAAGACTATTACGAAATTATCAAAAAAGACAAATATTGTAGTTGATAATGATAAAAAAGAACAATTTATTGCTGATAACTTTAATAATATTATTGAAATTAAATTATTGAACCAATTACAATCAGTTGCAACAATTACAAAATTAGATAGTTCATATAATATGTCTCATGTAGGTTGTTTTATTTTATCATATTCTAAAAGAATTATGAATGAAGTGTTTAATGTTGCGAATGACAATAAATGTACATTATATTATACAGACACTGATAGCATTCATTGTAATTATGATGATGTTGTAATAATTGAAGAAGGATTTAGAAAAGTTTATAATAGAGAATTAACAGGAAAAAACATGGGACAGTTCCATATTGATTTTAAAATGAAAGATGCTGAAGGAGAAATCTATGCAACTAAATCAATATTTTTAGGTAAGAAATGTTATATTGATAAATTACAATCTATTGATGAAGATGGTAAAATTATTAATGATTATCATTATAGAATGAAAGGTGTGAATGAACAAGGTATCGTAGAAAAAGCAAGAAAAGAATATAATAATGATGTATGGCAAGTGTATGAAGAATTATCAAAAGGTAAAGAAATTGAATTTGTTTTAAATCCAGAAGGAGGCAAACCTAACTTTGAATATTTTGATTTAGGAATTAAAACAAGAGAAACAAATACATTTGTAAGATCTTTAAAATTTTAAATATAGATATAATATAATGTTTCAAGTTTGTATTTTTTGTTTTCTTAATAATATAAAATGTTCTCTTTGTTTAAAAGATCGAAAAAGTTTTTATAATCGAACTTACTATATAAAAAAAATTAATGAAAGATTTTCAATGATAAAAAAGTGTTTTAATTGTAAAGTTGATAAACCTTTTGAAGAGTTTAATGGAAAAAGAAAACATCGTAATTGTTCAGATTGTAGAAAGTTTATAAAAAAAAAATATTCTAAAAAATATTATAATAAATATAAAAAACATAAAATAATAAAATATGAAAAAGAAATTTTTGAAGTTCCTAAAAAAATTATATTGTACATATATATATGAATAATAAGTGGAACAGTCAATTTGATAATAAAATAACGTTAGACAATAATAATAACAATAATAATATACCTAATTTATTTGGTAATTTTGGTGATCCTACAGAATACCTTGCAAGAATAATAGATAAAAAAACATATAACATTGACAAGAAAAAAAAAGATGGTGACATTGATTATAAGAAGATTGATAAAAGCGAAACATTGGATATAGTTCCTTTTAAGACAAATAAATCAAAAATTAAAACAACAACAAACATGGATAATGGGGTTATATGTAAGCATCCCGCATCTATTATTTTTAATGGAAAATCTGGAAGTGGTAAATCAAATCTATTATTAAATTTATTAACAAGACCACAATTTTATAAAGATTATTTTGATTTAATATTCTTTTTTAGTCCATCATGTAAGTGCGACGATTTACCTAAATATTTAAATCTATCAGAAAAAAGAATGTTTGATACATTTGATGAGAAAAGTATTCAGGGTATATTTAATACTCAAGAAGAAATAATAAAAGAAAGTGGAATAGAGAAATCCCCTAAGATTTTAATAATATTTGACGATATTCAATCAGAACAAAAATTCTTAAGATCTAAAATTATATTAACATCATTTATAAGAAATAGGCATTTAAATATTTCAACATGGTTATGCGGACAATCTTTTAATAAGACACCTAGGGCGTGTAGATTACAAGCAAGTGGAATATATTTCTTTCCAGGTTCTTGTTCAGAAATGGAACAGATAATAGACGAATATACTCCACCTAATTGTACAAAGAAAAAATTTGAAGAGATTTTAAAATTTGCAACAAAAGACAAACACAACTTTTTATTTATCAATAATATGGTTCCATTTGAAGATAGATATAGAAAGAATATGACAGAAATTATAAATATTAATTAAACATATAAATTATTTTTATATATGTATTATAGTATATATAACTATGAGTGCAGGAGAACCAAAATTATTAACTATTAACAGTCAAGATAAAGATTTAAGCAGTATAAGCAATAGTGATTTCACAATAGAATGTCAAGAAAAATATTTATTACAATCAATCTCTCGGATTGTTATTGTTGATGCAGTTGTACCTAATTTATTTAGTAATATTAATGTAGATAACAATCGTCTTGATTTCAGAGAAGTGGCAGGATTAATAGATTATCAAATATTTATTCCAGTAGGACAATATAATATAACACAATTGATTACAGTATTAACTACAGAAATTGATGCTCTTATAACAGGTTTAAACGTACCAACAATAACATTAAATCCAGTTACTAATAAACTTGAAATATCAATGTCATTAGTAGGTTTAGAAATATTACCAACATCAACTATATCAGAAGTAATCGGACAGGTACCAGGACAAATAGTTCTAGCAACAGGATTGATCACATATTTACCACGTGTTATAAATCTTTCAGGATTACCAATTGTTTATATTCATAGTAAAGCATTATCATCAGGTCACGGTATAGATGCAGGTTCAGGTATTACAAATTGCGTGGTTGCTGTTCCTATGGCGAATACTCCTTATGGTGCTTATACTCAACTATTACCTAAAGATCTCGCAGTATCAGAAATAACTTATGACACACCTCGAAATATTACCTCATTAGATATTAGATTGAGAGACAGTCAAGGAAAGATCTTAGATATTGAAAACTTGCATATGACTTTACTTGTTAAATTATTTTTCTAAATGATATATATAAATGTCTTATTATTCTATGAGAGATTATACATTTGTCAAATTTCAAAAAAGCAATACACAGAATAAAAAGTATGACGCTATTATAAAAAATAATAAAACAGGTGAAAACATTACAATACCTTTTGGAGATAACAGATATGAACAATATAATGATAGTACAGGATTAGGTATATATAGTAGTTTAGATCATAATGATAAAAAAAGAAGATCATTATATCGTAAAAGACATGAAACATATTTAAAACCAACTATGTTTAGTGCCGGATATTTCTCGTGGTTTTATTTATGGTAAAGTATTAAAAATTATTATATATAGATATAGTATAATATGTCAAGTAGAAAAACTATGAAACGAATTACAACAAAAAATAAGAAGAAACCTTTATTTGATAATTCACATCTTGAAACTAAAGAAGAACCAGATACAAGTGAGACTAAACACAATACAAGTGAGACTAAAGAAGAACCAGAAACAATTGAGATTAAAGAGGAAATATTAATGAGTGAAAAACTTAAACCTAATGATAAATATTTATGTACGACATGTAATATGGTTTTATTATACAAAAATTATGATCGACATACTAAAACACAAACACATATAAAAAAATTTATTTAAATGATATTGCTTAATTTATATTTTGGATTACTATAATATAAATGAACATATCAGGATACAACACAGATAACATTCATGTTGGTAGTGTTATAATAGAAGGTAATTTAACTTTAGATGGAGAAATATTTAAAAATTCACCACTACCGCCACCAGATCCTACAGGTGTATTCAACCCTCTTGATGAAACTTTAAATGCTAATAATTACAGAATTACAAATTTAGGTAATACAATTGATTTGAAAGATGCACTTAATAAAGGAGAAGCAAATAATTTATATTTGTCTAAGAGTGGTGGGGTAATGACAGGAATAATTTATATGAATAATAATATAATTTCTAATGTTGGTCAGGCAATAGACGATGCAGATGCTATTACTTTTCAACAATCAAGAAATTTATTTTTGGCAAAGACAGGTGGAACAATGACAGGAGATATAAATATGGGATCACAGAGAATAATCAATATAAGTGCTCCACAATCAGGAAATGATGTTGTTAATCGTAATTTTTTACAGGCTACCACGCTAGCAAACCCCGCAACAACTACACAAAATATGAGTAATAACCGGATCATAAATTTACCATCACCACTCGCATTATCAGAACCCGTACCACTAAGTTATTTCCAGACGAATGCTTTAATGAACCCAGCAAGCGCAACACTAAACATGAATAATAACAGGATTATAAATGTTCCATTAGCATTGTCATTGACGGACGCCGTAAGTGTAAATTATTTACAGGCAAACGCATTAATCAATCCAGCAAACGCAAATTTAAATATGAATAATTTCGAAATCCAAGAAGTAAAAACAATCAGAGGACGAAATAATGTCCCCTTAAATATTATTCTAGGATCAGGAGGTTCATTGTCTATATCAGGTGGTGAAATATTTTGCGGAAATTCACGTATAGGTTCAGTATCGTCACCTTTATTTGGTGATGATGTTGCAACAAAAGACTATGTAGATGGTTTAATTGGATCACCAGGTAAATTAAGATTTATTAATAGTGTAGCAGATTTAGGTGTTCCTATATCTATAGATGGACAATTAAGATATGTAATTCCAAATGATATAACATATTATGTAACTTCAAGTTTAACTATTACATATGGGTTCTCATTTGGTATTAATACTGAGATCACTGGTAATCAAAATATAAGTATAACCTTTAATGAGTCGATTAATGATATAACTGGATTTTATTCGAGAAATCAAAACACTACAATTACCAGTTTAACATTTATATTTGGTGGTGGAAATTTCGCAGGATTTAATGATATAAACAATGTACAAAAAGGATTATTTGATTGTATTGATCTAACGAAAACAAAAAGATTTAGATTATTAAATTGTAATTTTATAAGAGCACGGAGATTTGGAGTAGTATTAGGATATGACAATGTTAATATAAATGATAATGTAATAGATGGCGGTGCTAGTACTAAAACATGGTACAATAGTCTTGTTTCTACTCAACCATTATTTATGGATGATTACCCTTATAAAGTTAGTGGTTCAAATTTAGAACTTATTGCAAATAGTTCTGTTATTGGTAATGTTGGATCTATAACATCTGTTGATATTTATAAAAGAGGTACAGATGTATTGCCACAACAATATACATTTGTTGATGATAATGGTTATTCACAAGAACAAATAATTCTTGTACCGGGTAATAGTACTCCAGGTGCTAAATATGGTACATATATGGATTTAGCAATAGATCTGTTAGCGGTTGCATTTCAAGATCCAGCAGGTAGTAAAACAATATATTTAAATATTTACAAAAGAAATTTAAGTTCATTCTATCAATTCCTTCAAGGTTTCACAATTATATCTGGTGTAGTTGATGTTGAGACTCCTATATCTGTTTCACCTACAATAATTGCACTACGTTTATATGATGGTGCTAAATATGTAATATTCATATATAATTTAGTTGGGGCAACATGGACAAAGGTACAAGAGGTAACAACAAATAATATTAATTGGGGTAGATATAGTATAAAAGTATTAGAACATCCGAATGGTAATGCATATTTAATTGTTGGTTATCCTGGATTTGCTATTAATGGTGGATTTGGAGCTGTTAATATATATGAGAGATTACCTGGAGGATCTTTTATTTTAAATGGAACACGACCTAACCCTGGACTTGCTGTTGGTTTAGAGTTTGGTAAATATGTATCTGCTGATCGTAATATGCTTATGACATCTGCAAATAATAATACAGTATATATAACAAGAAACTATGCAATTGTTATGGGGACATTTATTGAAACAACAATAAGTTCTCCTGAAGAAGATAAAAAAAGTTTTGGAAAAAGTATTGATGTACAATATAATATATTAGATGGTGAATATAGAATATTGATTGGGGATCCTGCATTCATAGAAGCAAATGTAATATCAAATGTAATCACCACATTTACTGCTGGTAAATTATATGTTTATTATTATAGAAGCAATAATGATAGTACTAATACAAATGATTTATTATTAGAAAAAACACAAGAAATAAGTGTTCCATCATTTTTAACAAATTTAAATAATAACATTGGATTTACAACGGCATTATCATTTACAAAGTTTAGTGAAGGTGAAAGTTTTGTTGTTGGGTCTCCACTATATAATAATAATATTGGTAACACTGCATTGTATAGATATAAAGATAATAAATATTTTCTTGGACAATTAATGGATGTTCCTGGAGCTTTAACTGGTGACTTATCTGGTTCTACTGTTTTATCATGCGATGATATTGTTTTCATTGCATCTCCTAACTCTAACGCCAATGCTAATACAAATCAAGGAAGAATATCAAAATATAGAAAAGGAACATTACCTGCACAAGGTTCAATAGTTATATCAAATGCGACAGTTGGTGAAATTGGTCAATTTTCTAAATCTGGATTATGCTTACAAGATTCAAATACATTAGAATATAATAATAATAATACATATGCTTTTTCTGGAACACAAGATCCATTTACAACTGATGCAATGTTATATTTTATTGCTCCATCGTCTGGCGGGATAAATGCGGTTACAATTGATGGAAACATATTCAGTCCTCAAAATCTAGAAAGCGCTATAGATGTTGATCCTACTAATATTATTAATCTTGCAACTATAACTGGCAACACATTCATTAAAGAAGGAGGATCATCATCATTTATTAAATATAGGGATTCCGATACTATAAAAACATTTAATCATCCTAGTGTTCAAAAATTTGAAATAGAATCAAATGCAGGTGAAATAAATTCAACGCCAGTATTAAGACATATATTAGGACTATCACAACAATTACAAGGGAATGTTTGGTCTCCGATTACATATTTAACTACAGAAGTAAATGGTATATTTGATAATAGTAAAAGGTTTGCAGTAAGATGTCAAATACAATCAACACGACAATTTCAAGTTGGTAATTATATAAAACCTAATGAACAAGGACAAGCATTGATAGTATATGCTGAACCAATTACAAATGCTACATATCAATGTTATTGGATTACTGATTTCACTGGACCGATAACATCTGGAGGATTTAATACTAATATTCAAGAGGTTGCATATAATGATCCTACAGTTATAAGCACTGGATCTAATTTTAGACTTGGTGTTCTTACTGGTACTGTAAATTCGTTTTATGAATATGTTTATATAGATAAAGATCCAAAAGATATGGTTGTATCTTGTTCATTGAGTTTTACTGGTGATACACTAAATAGAACTCATGTTTTCAGAATTAATTTTGCTAGTGATGGTATTAATTATCTTAATGATGCATCTTTAGAAACATATACAGTAATTACAAGAACGGCTCCGGAGGTATTAAATATAACATTAGTCGATTCATTTAAATTTGTATATGGTTCAAAATTTAAAATAGAACAAAAACAAAATACTACATCAAGTTCAGTGAGAATAAGAGATGGTATTATAACCGCGCAATAATTTATCTTCTACGTTGTATTTTATTATTATTAAAATTATTTATTACATCATATTCTGTATCTCTGAAAGATATTATATTGGCATTCAAATTTAAAGAGTTATTTTGTAAAACTTCATATATAGACTCTTGTGAGTCACTTCTTTTATGTCTCACTATTCTTCTTGTTTTCAATGGTTCAACCATATCTAAATAAGTCTCATCTTCTATATATTTATTTTGAATAGTTTTATTTAATTTCAACTTAGTGGCAACTCTCCTAATTTGTTTATTTAATTCATAATTTTTTGTTATAGATTTATATTTTAATTCAATTTCTTCTTCTGTAGGTATTTCTCCATTTGTCTGTTTTATTTTATTAATTGTTTCATCATCATAAACTTCTTTTGTTTCACTTATATTATTATCATCAGTATAACCGAAAAAATATGAAAACATATATATATATAATAATAGTATAATAAAAAATCTTTTCTAGTTATTTATTATAATGAACTTACAAGATATTATTGCACTAAATAATAAAAGAGAATTAATTAATGAACCTATGACAAATCCTAATCTTTTTGCTTTTACGAGAAAATCTGATAATACACGTTTAGATATTATAAGAAATAATATTTATAATCCTAATATAATTGTTGATGAAAGTTATCAAACCGAAGAAAATAGATTAAATAATTTTATACAGAATAATATAGATTTTAAAAATTCTATTACAAATGGAAATTTTAATTTAAATTCTACGTTTGAAGGTGATGCTATGAGATATACAAGTTTAGGAAGTTCTTTCAATGGAAATCTATATAAAAAAATCGCTGAAAGTAAAACTGGTGCTGCTAATTTTCAAACAATTACAACAGATGGTATGCATAATGTTATTGCTGGTAATCGTGCTGCTGAAATGTTTAGGAATGATCAAATAACTCCACATTCACAACTAGCAAGTGAAATAGCACGAAACCTACTTTTACAATTACAACAAACTCAAAATAAATCTTCCTCAAATCCTTTCACCCGCTTGGATCCCTAGTAAAAATAATCATAATACATTTTAAATAATCTAATAATGAATAACTTTTATTTATATTTTCTTTTTCTTTTTCTTTTTCATTTTCTTTACGTAATGAACTTTCTGATGTTTCCGATTCTGCATCTGAGTCATAATATAATGTATAATAATTAGTATTTTTTACTGACATATATAAATAATATATAAATAATATATAAAAAAATTTTTATACAGTATATATATATATAAAAGAATGGCTGAAGTTAATAGAGACATGCAAGAAGGTTTATTAAGAGTAAATTCCCTCGTTTATGAATTCCCTCCACAATTAAGTGTGAGTAGTAGGAGACATCGTGTCACTAATTATTTTCAAAGAAACGTTTATAATCCAAGTGAAACAATGGTTTTAGACTCTCAGACTGGTTCCACTTTTGTGTATGGACCGGATTCTTATTTAACTTTTAGTATTCAATCTGTTGGTGCGGATGCTAATTTTGGTTCTGGTTCATGTCTAAATTTAATTAACACTGTAAGAGTAAAAACTCGTGGTGGTCAAGAATTAAACCGAATTGAGAATTTTAATGTTCTCGCATCTAAACATGCTAAATGGAATAATGAAGATAGTTGGTTGAGTTCTGAAGCATCTGCTATGGGTTTTGCTGGTGGATTTGTTGCAGGTGATCTACATAGTGTTTTGGTTGCTGTAAAAACACAATACACAATTCCACTTAAATTTCTTGCTCCTATCTTTGCTCAATCTAAACTATTGCCACCACAATTATGTGAAGGTTTGAGAATTGAGATAGAACTCGAAAAATCTGCTACTGCTCTTCTTGGTGCTGGTGTTACGTCTTATACACTTTTACAACCTCAGGTTCTTTTTGATGCTACCACTATTGCTGATTCCTTTACTCGTCGTATTGGTGAATTGAGTGCTACTCAAGGATTAAATATTATGTATTCTAATTTCTATTCTAATCAAGTCAGTGGGTCTGCTGGTCAAAGTTCATTTAATTATGATGTTAAAAAAGCGGCATCTAAATGTATGCGACTATGGATAGTATCAAGGGATATTGCATTAATAAATGCTGCTGCTTCTGATAGTCTTGGATCTTTACCATTTGATTATTCTTCTCTGAGTACTCACATTGGTGCTGATTATGTTCCTAATGTTCCTATAAGGGTTTCTGGTTATGTTGTTGCAACACCTACCGGTGGTGCTAATAGTGCAAATGTAAGACTTACAAGTGAAGCATATTTCCATGTTCTATCTGCTGTTCGTGATCAAGAAAAACCTAAGTATCCATGTGTTCCACTTGAACATCTTAATTTTGATGCTGCGAATGTTCGTGATGCAGTTCTTGTATTTAGTTATAACAAATCAACACTTGATAATATTTCTGGATATGATGTTAATAACTCTCGAGCACTTATTGTAGATTTAGAAATAAGTGCTGTAGTAAATGGTGCAGGGGTTTCTCGTCGTCTTGATAACTGGATGGAACATTTACGAAACGTTAATATATTTCCAAATCAAGCAGTTATCTCAGATTAAATATATTTTATTATTCTTCTAAAAGCATTAATGCCATTGCTGAATAATTATGTAAATCAATTAAAGTGTCTTTTAATGCTTCATCACTTACTAAATTAATTCCGTTTTTTGTTATAGATATAGAACGTTTTAATTTATCTTCTATTCTCATTAAAACTCCTATAACACCATATATAGCAAAAGCATCACCATAATCAATATTCTTTTTAGTAAATAATTCTAATGCTTGATTTTGGATTTTTTTCATTTCTTCAACTCTATTCATGATTATAATAGATACTGATAAAAATACAATTTATATAAATCATATAAATTCTATTAATTTAATTATACTATAAATACATTACTGTTCTCTTATTAATTCTTCTAATATTGCATTCTCTTCTTGTAGTTGTTTTTTTTCTTCTTTTAATTTTTCCATTTCAATGTCATTAGGATTACATTCAGATGCCCATATCATAAGTTCTTTTAGTTGTCCTTCTGTTAATGGTAATTTAGAAAGAAACTCTTTATCTTGCAATGTTAATACAACTTTATCAGACATTATATATATAATATTTATATATTAATTTCTTATTTTTTATATTACTATATTATATAATACGATGCCACCTAAAAGAAAATCACTAAATCCAAAACCAAAACCTTCAGAATATAAGTATGAAACTCTACAAACGATACAGGGACGAATTTTTGAAGAGAATAGGAAATTAGAAGAAGGAAAACAATTAACTAAATCTGCTCTTAATGAAAATGCACAAAAAGAATTTGATAACCAACCTGGACGGAAAGCTTATACTGAAAAATTGAAAACATATGAAACTACGAAAAATAAACTTTTGAAAGCAAAAGAAAATGCAGTTAAAGAAACACTGAAACAAATGACAAAAAAAGAAAATGATATAAAAGAAACAGCAGATAGTCTTCTTAAACGAAATCCTAATCTTACAATAGATGAAGCGAAATCCGAAGCAATCAGAATTTATGATGAATTGAAATCATCATCCAAAAAAAAAAGTCCCTCTCTAGAAAATCCTCCAACTTATACACCTCCAGAAAAGAAATGGGATGGAGATATAATAATAAAAAAAGAAATGGAAATGAGAAAAAAGAAAGAAATGGAAGAAATGAAAGAAATGAAAGAAATGGAAGAAAGGGAAATGAGAAAAAAGAAAGAAATGGAAGAAAGGGAAAAAAGGGAAGAAATGGAAGACAGAAAAGAAAATAGAATGTTAGTAGAACAAATAATAAAGAACAGGGAAAAAAAGGAAATGGAAGAACAAATAATAAAGAACAGGGAAAAAAAGAAAAAATGGATAGAAAATGAAAAAAAGAAAATGGAAGAAAATAAAAAAAAGGAAATAATGAAAAAATCACATAATAGATTTTCAGTATTTGGGGAAGAAACTACTGATGAAATGGAAGATACTACTGATGAAACAGAAGATACTAAAAAATCGTCTACGCAATTATCTGGTGTAGATGTTAAAATGGAAAGATCAGACCAACCAATTGATACGACTAATAGACTTTTATCCGGAATAAACCCAGATGATCCATTAAACGAACAAATTGAAAAACTCAAAGATAATGCAAAAATAGAACAAACTATTGGAACCTCATATAATACGATAGCAGAAGGATATCAATCTATATATGATATGTTAAGGGAAGGAGTTAATAGAGGAACTTTATTAAAATTTTTAACAGTGATATTACCTGCAGCAGATTCTCAAAAATTAGGAGGTTCTTCTAATATTATTAATTCCGCTGCTTTATTAGCATTAATCAGTGAAAGATTGTTATCTTACGGATATCAAGATATTTCAAACTTTATAACACCATATGTTGAATCTATAACACCAGAACGAAAATTACCCATGGAAACAAAAAACACGGAAACAAAAAACACGGAAACAAAAAACACGGAAACAAAAAACATAGAAACAAAAAACACGGAATTAAAAAACACGGAAACAAAACAAACAGATAGAATGCCAAGAAGATTTAGAGTTATCCGTAAAAATCCAGGTTTGAGGTCTGTTGCAGCAGGTTTAGGTACGGTTGCTGTTGGTGCTGGTTCTGGTCTTTTAGGTTTATATAATAATGCTCAACTTGATGAACCTATTGAAGTTCCTATTACACAACTTCCTACATCACCAGCACCATGGTCACGTGCTCCTTGGAATAGAAATAATCAAATTGATGAACCTATAGAAGCACCTACAACTACTACAACTCAATCACCCACTACAACTACTACAACTCAATCACCTACTACAACAACTCAAGCACCTACTACAACTACTACAACTCAAATGCCTATCATAACCACTCAAACACCTATCACAACCACTCAAGCACCTACAACAAGAAAAGTGGAATCGAAAATAGACAAAAAAGATGAAGACAAAAAAGATATAAAATTACCTGACCCAAAAAGAAAATACTATCCACGAGTTATATATCCGGATGATGAGATATTAGAACCTACTGCTAGAAAGGTATTACAAAATCAATATAATCTTGCTAAATTTGATTGGATTAATCCTGGTAATGTTGGTGGTAATAATGAAAATAATAACAACCCATTTTATAAACTTAATGAAGCAGAAATAGCAACAAGATATATGTTTTGGAAAGAGCAAGTAATTGAAAAAGAAAATGAATATTTAAAACAACTTCCACCAGTTATATCTGATAAGATTAAAGAACAATTTCCGAGATCTTTCATAAGTTCATCAGAACGACAACCCACACGTCTTGATTGGCTTACTAAAAACCCGTGGCAGTTTCCATCTTATAATAGTCCTTATAATGATATGACACGTGTTGATGGTACAAATGCATTTATTAATAATAGTATATTATATGGTATTGTTCCTTAATTAAAATCATTATAAATAATATATATAATACATACTATATATATATATATGTCTGATACTGAGATTGAAGAAGTTGATACTAAAGAATATAAAAAATTAGTTGTTCCTAAAGTTAAAAAAAATAATAAGTGGTTTGATCATGTCAAAAAATATAGAGCAGATCACCCAGATATGAAATATAAAGATTGTTTAACTAAAGCAAAAGAAACATATAAAAAATTTTAATATTTAATAATATAATGAATTATAAATTATTGATTGGTTTGATAGGTAGATGTTATAGTAAAATATTTTATACTATAATATTTAATAAAACAATAAAAATATATATATGTAAAGGTTTATTGGAATATACTATTGGTGATGGTATAATTTTACATTCATTGTCTTTTTTTATTATGGATAATTATATTATTTGATTTCTGTCACAAGAATTAATATGTCGTGTAGTTTTCATATGATTTCTAAAAGCACTTATAAGCGAATTTCTATAAGAAGATAAAGTCGAATCGCAATCCGTACAATATGCCATAATTTTTGTATTATTGTCAATCATTTTACATTCCTTTATATCTTTTACTCTTTTAATATGTTTCCCATTTATATATACTTTATCAAACATAGTATATATATCAAATTTAATAGCATTGTTTTCTTGTATTTGTATTAATCTATCACATTCAATACAAATGACATCAGAAACCATTTGAGGATTTTCTAAAAGTATATATTTATATTTATGTTCTATATTCATAATTTCAGTGCATACATAACATCTTTTAAAAACAAAAGATTTGGTTGAATATGGAGAACTAAATAAAGGTTCGGTTGAGTGAGATCTAAATAATGACATTTATAATATTACTATATATAATATTTTTTTAAGTAAATTTAACCCATTAAATAAATTATATTATATATTTTTATTTTTGGAAGAACCCATATAGTAATATTCCATGGTAAGGTTTTTGTTTTGAGGGGACAAATC
>Ga0209492_1000261_pt1 | contig 17190 bp, 31 predicted proteins | sample PPLLak12cMay2015_FD_187253 | JGI IMG/M metagenome (GOLD analysis project Ga0209492, IMG submission 187253) | Freshwater sediment microbial communities from Prairie Pothole Lake near Jamestown, North Dakota, USA - PPLs Lake P7 Core (1) Depth... | ecosystem: Environmental > Aquatic > Freshwater >... | reverse complement strand
TGGTCGAGCAAGGACTGCTCGACTGGGAGAGCGACGAGACCGGTGGGCATCTCGCCCTGATGACCGACGAAGCGTTCTACGCAGTCGTAACCGAGGCTCTCGCATGAGCGCCGGGGAGCTAGTCGTCCTCGGTGCCGCCGCCTACGAGGCTCGGGTAACGCCGCTGAAGACCGGAGGCCGCCGTGACGTAGAGGTCACGCCGATCAACCCGACCGGTCCGGAAGCGTTCGGTTCGACCGACGTTCTCGGAGTGCTCCGGCAGTTCTTCGACAGGCTCGATCAGGAGGCCGCAGAGCACGAAGGTGACCCGGTGGCTCTGTCTCAGGCGCTCGCACGCATGGAGGCTGTCCTAGCCGATGTGCGCCACGTTCGGGACACGATGAAGACGATGACCGCCGCTGCGCTGAACGATGAGCGGGTGCGCCGGTTGACGGTCTCGGGAGTCGTCACCGTGGAGGGCACATCAGAGGTGAAGCGCACCGAGTGGCGTAACGAGAACGTCCTCTCGGCACTACTCGCCGCTCACGGTTACGCGCTGCTGCATGTCAAGACAGGCGAGATCCGCTACCCGGAGATCGCCGCTCCGGCGCTGCTCGAATGGTTCCGACCCGACTGGAAGATGACCGCCATGAAGCAGGCAGGCATCGACCCTGACCAGTTCTGCACCGTCGCCACGGACGACGACGGCAGACCGACTCGCACGCCTACCGTGCGGATCGTGGACAACATCGTCCGCAGAATCACCGTCACGACCAATGAGTAACGGCGATGCAATATGTAGTAACATCGTCAAGTATGGAATATGTAGATCATCGCAAGTATGAAGGCAAGCTGCCAAGTGGGAAGTCCTACGAAGAGTTCGTCAGGTTGAGCCGAATCGAGACAGACGAATGCGTGGTGTGGCCTTACTCAAAGGCAGGACAACGACGTTATGGGCAGGTCTACATACAAAGTAAGCCGCACTACGCGCACGAACTGGCCATCGAGGTTCGATTAGGTCCACGACCTAACGGAATGATCGTTCTGCACGGTGAATGCAATAACCCTTCATGCATGAACTATCGACATCTTCGATGGGGAACCCCGAGCGAGAACAATCTTGATCGTCGGCGAGATGGAACTGCGCCAATCGGCATTCGCAATCCGCAAGCCAGATTGAACGACGAAGAAGTGAAGAAGATCCGAAAGCGATATGCGAACGGCGAAGCGCAGCGAAAGCTGGCGACTGAATACGGAGTAGGCGTAATGACAATCAACCGAGCGATTCGCTCAGAATCATGGAGGCATGTTCAATGACCACGACATCAGCATGGGCAGACAGATCAGAGCAGATTGATGCCATCTCGGCATCGCTGGTTAGGGCGCTTGGGGAAATGGTGGATATCCCGAAGACGCAGACGGCAAACGTCGGGAAGTACAAATACAACTTCGCCACCCTGGCAGACACGTTGCAGATGGCACGCCCGATCCTCTCGAAACACGATCTAGCAGTAACGCAGACCGCCGAATCGAATCAGTCGGAAATAATCGTGTGGACATCGGCACTTCACTCGTCTGGCCAGTTTGTAACGTCACAACCGCTCCGCTTGCCTGCCGGAGGTACGGCACAAGAAACAGGATCGGCATTGTCGTACGCCCGCCGCTATGCGCTGATGGCGTTCCTCGGGTTGGCCACCGACGACGACGACGGCGCTAGCGCATCACCTCGCACAGAGCGCAGCAACACGCCTGTAGTCCGTTCTGAGGCCCGCTCGGTGCCGGAAGCGAGAACGGAGCAGGAGGCCGAGATTCGCCGCCGTCTGGCGCAGATCCCGGCAGCAGTCGCCGCAACGATCAAGACCGCTTTCATGGCAGAGTTCGGGTGCACCTTGACCGACCTCGAGCCGACGCTGCACGTTGCCGCTCTGGCGCTGGTCCTCGAGCAGATCGAACAAGCAGAGGAGGCCGAGTGAAGCGTTCACCACTCGCCCGTAAGACTCCGCTCCAACGCTCCGCACCGATCAAGCGCAAGCACGGCAGCACGGCGGTACCGGCAGATGTCTACCTAGCCGTTACCCGGCGTGATGGTGGCTGCGTTGCACGACGGACGATCCCGCACGTTTCGTGCTTCGGCCGGATCGACCCTCACCACATTCGCCGCCGTTCGCAGGGTGGACCGGACACGCCGGAGAACCTTGTGAGCCTGTGCAGGGCGCATCACTCGTGGGTCCACGAGCACATCACCGAGTCGCTCGCCCTCGGTCTGCTCCTAAGGGCCAGCGCATGATCGTCGTAGAGGGAACGACCTCGGGCGGCGCTCTCGCCCAACTCCTACCCGACGCAGAGACCGCCGTCGCATGGATGCGCTCCATCGAGGACATCGCTACGAAACCAATCGTCTGGGAGGTCTGGCACACAGATCACAACTCGCTCCGTGACGCAACCGCCAACAAACCGAAAGAGCCATCATGACCACGATGCAACCGTCCATGTTCGATGACTACCCGGCTCAATGGGTGACATCGAGGCCGTGCCATTGCTGCGGTGGCACCGGCATCGTCTCGTCTGCTGAACCGATCACATCTGCACCAGCACGACCGACCGACCCGGACACCTCGCACGCTGCAAGCGAGACCGAGCCGGATCTACGCCGGTTCTCAGACCGGTCACGGCAGGCGCATCTCCTCCGTCTGCTGGCAGTCGAACCGCTGACCGCACAGGGTGCCGCCGTCAGAATCACTCAGGGCACCGTGTCCGGCGTGGAGGGATGTCGTAGGCGAGTCTCGGACCTGCTCGCCGCCGGGTACCTTACGGACTCTGGCTCCCGAGCGTGCAACCCTGGGTCGGCTGACGAGTCCATCGTCTGGCAGGTCACCGATGAGGGACTCCGGGCTATCGGCCGTCTCGATGAAACCGGATGGTCGCTGTGAAAGCACTTCACCTCATCCCGCTTACATTGCCGCAGGCGAATGCTGTCGTAGCGCAGCATCATCGTCATCACGCGCCGCTACCTGGCGGATTTTCATGGTTCTGTGTTGGCGTTGTCAGTGAGTCGCAACTTGTCGCCGCCGCCATCGCTGGTCGCCCAACGAATCGAAACAATGACGATGGGCAGACCGTAGAGGTGCAACGTGTCGCCAGTGATGGAACACCACACGCTTGCTCTATGTTGCTCGGTGCTTGTGCTCGGGCTGCAAAAGCGATTGGCGCTCGGCGCATCATCACTTACACGCTCGGGAGCGAGACAGGATCGAGCTTGAAGGGTGCCGGGTGGGTGCAAGAGGCGGACTGCATTACGTCATGGTGGACTCATCAAGGGACCAGAACGCCTGCCGTAGATCGCCCGCACATGACCGAGAGCAAGAGCCGATGGGCGCTGCATTTCACCGCTGTTCCGGTCATCGAACTTGCACCTCGGCAGATATCAAACTCTGAGACTGTCGGGCAGCTTTCACTACTTGGAGAAGGATCGTGAACCGTCGCCCTACACCCCTGTCACAAGGCCAGATCGAGGATGACATTCTCTCCGTGTCGGACGCTCTCGAGGCCGGGACCGAGCAGTTCGCTGACGTAGCAGACCTCGCCGCAACCTGTGAGGCCGACTACAAACTGAGTTATGCGCGTGCGTTCGTCGCCCTCGCTAGCACGCAGTCCAAGATGACTGCGCCCGAACGGCAAGCCAGAAGCGAACTCCACGCCGCCGCCGAACTCCGAGCATGGAAGATCGCAGAGGCTCGACGAATGTCCAGCAAGGAGTCCCTGCTCTCACTCAGGGCACGACTCGACGCTCTCCGCACCGTGAGCGCAAACATTCGGAGCCAGACATGATCCCGGTCGAAGGTCTCTCACAATCAGTGATGATTCATGCCGCTTCACGCCGTGCCACCGTCACCTTGAAGAACGGCACCTCGGGCCGACTAGTCAGGTGGGCTGCACCGCACTCTCGCAGCCGGGCACGCCTAGAGATCCGTCCCGGCGTATACCTGACTGTTCCGTGCTCCGAGGTGAGCACGATGCTCCCTCCCGACGCTTACTGACTCAAAGGACCACGACCATGACTCTCTCAGGAGACTCTCCCCGCCGAACCTGTTATGCCTGCCGGGAGCGGATCGACCCGAACCAATATCCCTGGTCCGAGGTGTCGACGACAGGCGCTATGCGCTACTGGCATCAGGCGTGCGACACAAACCGTCCACGCCGTGACTCGTCGTTCGGTCGCCGCTAATGGCTATCGGCAGTGAACCCGAGATCGGTGTCGAGTTCCGACGCTGGGGACTGATGACCGAGGACGAGAAGCTCGCATGGTTCCGGTTTCTGCGGGAGCATCACGGACCGGATGGTGTTGGCGGTTACGCCACGATCTGCTACCCGAAACGGACGGCACCCGATGAACTGTGACACGCCCGACTGTAAGTGCTGTGCCAGAGCAGAGGAGTGGCGCTCGAACATGCTGCAGATGGTCCGAGCATTGACCGCTCTAGCGGACAAATACGAAGCGCAGCGAGACTCCGCACAGCGCCAAGTGTTCGACCGGTTCACGCGGTGAGCACCGTAAAGACCTACGCCGATCTCGTGCGCGCCATCGACGTTTCGGACCGTCCGGTGGGCTGGCATGTGGTCGCCGCACTCGACATCGCGTTCAATGGTCCTATCACCCGTAATACGCTGGTCCGATATGCGTGCGAGCCGACAGCCGAAGCTATGACGAGGCTGGACCCTCCACGCCCTCCGGGCGACTGGATCGACCACGCAGCCTGTCGAGGTCACAGAATGTTCTACGACTGCAATCAGGCGCAGAAACAACGATTGAGTCATGCCGACAAACTGTTTGAGCGTGAAGCGTTAGCGATCTGTGACGGGTGCCCGGTACTCGTGCAATGCCGAATCTGGGCGATGCAAGACGTAGACCCGGCAACCGATCATGTCGCCGGAGGACTGACACCACGCCAACGCCACGACCGCCGCAAAGGACGCCCGGCATATGAACGAGCTTGAACATCTCACCGTCGCCCATAACTGCGCTGCGGTGCAGACCTATCAGGAGTTGGGGACGCACCTCACAACGCTGTGGGCTGACGCACCGGGGCAGAGACTCGTCGCCGTGCCGTTCTCGTCGGAGGCGATGCGGTGCACCTCTGACGATGATGTCATCGGTCTGCTCGCCTCGATGTCGCTCGCTATCGGCGCACAGATCGCCGGTAGGTGCGATGAGGCATGGAGCCGAGAGTTCGACCCGTCACAGATCGCGGACGTTCGTCCCGGTGACCTCCAACGGATCTCGGATCTTGACCCGCTAGTAAAGACCGTGCTGATCTCGCACGGCATCGACCTCGAGAACCGTCAACAAGTCATCTGCTACGCCCATGCAAGCGTCCACGACGACGGCACGAAGCTGTGGCATCAGGTGCTCACCGACTCCGCTGCTGGCGTGAAGGTAGAGGAAATGCGCCGGGTAGCCGACATCGTGGCACGCGTAACCGCCGACTGGTCCACGCAGACCGTCCCGGCGCTCGCCGCATCGTTCGCTGACATCGGGTGGACGCTACAGAGAGTGTCGGCCCGGTGATCGAGTCTTACGCTCACGCTGATCGTCCGTGGACGCTGAACGATGAGCGCAGAGGCGGCACGCATTGGGCGCAGACCAGAGAGCGCACGAGAGACTGGCGGAGAGCGTTCTGGGCGCTCGGGCTACAGCGAGGAGTCCAGTTCCCTGGCATGGTGACGATTGAGGTAGAGGTGTCAATGCGGCACCCGGTCGCTGACACCGGGGCGTGCGTCGGAGCGGTCAAGGCAGCGATAGACGGGCTAGTCGATGCCCGAGTCCTGACCGGGGACACCGGGGACATCGTGCGGTCGATCACGTTCCACGCGCCGAACAAGGTAGCGAAGGGCATCCCAGAAAGAATGACGGTCACCGTTATCACAGCCTGATGGGTCTACCGTGGGCGCATGGATCGCCAACGACTCTCAACTCGACTGCTGGTGCTCGGCATCATCGTGACGCTCGCAGGGTGCATGACCTCCTGTTCAGTACCGCCGCCGATGGATGCGTGGGCGTTCTGCGGAGTCCACCCGGACGACCCTCACGCACCCACAAAGGTCTCGACGCTCGCACAGGTCGCCGGTATCGACGCAACGTTCGGACCGTGCCTGCCGCCGGATTGGTCCACCTACTCGCCAGCCACCCCCGGCCAGCGTTACGCGTCGCCGGAGACATACCGCCGTCTCGTCATGCTGAACGCCACGGTCGGCATGAGGACCGTGGTCTACGACGCTCGCCTCTGGAACACCGATCCGCAGGTAAGAAGTTCGGCGCTCGATGAGTGGTGGAGCGTCCGTCATCACATCGCCGGTTTCGACCTCGGGGACGAGTACGACCCTCGAGGCGCAGAGTGGCAGATCCTCGTCGCACGCTGGACCCTCCTCGTCTCGGAGACCGTCCCCGGTATCGGAGTGTGGCCGTTCACGAACCACCTCGGATGGGACTCTGCTCTGACGAAGGCACTCACGGACCTGCCAGGGCCGATGCTGAGCTATGACGCATACGACGTACCCGAGTCGCTCCGTCTCGCTTGCACCTACGCTCCGCAGCGCCCGCTCATGTGCGCCGTGAACGCTCTAGCGCACGGTCCCTACCGGCCGACAGCGCAGAGCGTTGAGCAAGAGATGAGAGACCACCGTGAGGCAGGGTGCGAGGCGATCCTGGTATTTGGCGGTGACCGCCCGATCAATACGCCGGAGTTCGCCACGGACTCACTTGTGACACAGACCGGGCAACCGACCGACCTCGCTGCAGCAGTCAACCGGGGCGCTAACGCATAGTCCGTCATAATCCTGTAACATGGTGGAGCCATCGAGTGTGCGGTTCTTTCCCGCTCGATCCGGCACCGTCGCACTCCAGCGGCACGAGCTATGACCGGCTCGGACACGAGAGGAGGACGCAATGCGTCTCACCATCATCGCCACACTGGTGGCAACCCTTACACTCGCAGCCTGCACCCCGGAGCAGCTTGCCACCTACGAACGAGTGACCGGCATCCGACTCGATGCGTCGCTGGTCGATCTGCCCGATGTCCCGATCCGTCTCGGAGACGGACGAGAGGTCATGCCCGACGGCTCCGTGACGCCGGTACCGGTCGCTCCGGCAGGCTCGAAGTGCCCGCAGCACTACGCAGCCTCGCTGGTCGCCGGATGGTCTGTCACCGATTGGCCGAAGCTGGACTACATCATGTGGCGTGAGAGCCGGTGTGATCCTGGCGTCTACAACGGGCGAGGTCGCGATAACAGCTTCGGACTGATCCAAGCCAATATGCTCGCTCATCGTTCGTGGGTTGGGCCGCTGGTCGATTGGGACTTCACGAGGCTCTACGATCCGGTGACCAATCTGCGCATCGGGCGCACCTTGTATTTCAAGGCTCAGCAAGCGTATGGATGCGGCTGGCAACCGTGGAAGACCACGAAACAGGCCAGTTGGTGCAACTGATGATCCGAGTTTGACAACGGCCGACAGTCCGTTATACTGTCAACATGACCACGACAACGAAAGGACAGCCTCAGGCTGCACCATGAGCTATACCGACTTCCTGGCACGCAAGGCGCGCTCTCACTCGCATGTAGGCATCACCGCATCTGCCGATGATCTGCACCCATCACTTCACGACTGGCAGAAGCGCATCGTCCTGACCACGCTCGAGCGTGGCAGGAATGCGGTATTCGCTGACACCGGACTCGGCAAGACACGAATGCAGATCGAGTGGTGCAGACTGATCGCTACTCGGTCGCTGATCCTCGCTCCGCTCTCGGTTGCTCGTCAGACAGTCAGAGAGGCCGAGAAGATCGGCGTAGCGGTTCGCTATGTCAGATCGCCGGAGCAGGTGACTGACGGCATCTCGATCACGAACTACGAGATGGCTGACAAGTTCGACCCTGCCGAGTTCGGTGCTGTCGCTCTCGATGAGTCAAGCATCCTCAAGAACTTTACCGGCTCAACCCGTAACGCTCTGATCCGGCAATGGTCCGAGACCCGCTACCGCTCATCGTGGACAGCTACCCCGGCACCGAACGACGTAACCGAGCTATGCAATCAAGCGGAGTTCCTCGGGGCGATGTCACGAAACGAGATGCTCGCTGCGTACTTCGTGCACGACGACGACGGCTGGAGGCTCAAAGGCCATGCGACCGATCCGATGTTCAGCTGGATGGCAACATGGGCAATCGCTGCCCGTCGCCCGTCTGACGTAGGGGGAGACGACACGGCCTACATTCTCCCGCCACTCGAACTGTTCCCCGATGTGGTGAGAGTGGAGATCGAGCAAGAAGGCCAACTGTTCGCAACCGACCTCGGAGGCGTGGGCGGTCGTGCGAGGGTCCGAAAGGCAACTCTCGAGGAGCGTGTCAAGGTTGCCGCAGACTGCTGCTCTCAGCCCGGACAATGGATCGCATGGTGTGGACTCAATGAGGAAGCCGAGACCATCACACGGTTAGTGGATGGGGCGCACAACGTCCACGGCACCATGTCACCCGATGAGAAAGCAGACGCATTCGAGGCGTTCCAAGATGGGCGCATCCGGGTGCTGGTCACGAAACCGAGCATTGCCGGTATGGGCATGAACTTTCAGCAATGCCACCAGATGGTATTCGTCGGAGTCAATGACTCATGGGAGCAGTACTACCAAGCCATCCGGCGATGCTGGCGGTTCGGGCAGACCTCACCCGTAAACGTCCATCTCGTTGTCTCCGAGCTAGAAACGCAGATCGTGGACAACATCCGCCGCAAAGAATCCGAAGTAGCCGAATGGGTCGATCGACTCGTCCAACACATGAACACAAAGGAGCCATCATGACCACGACACACGAAGCACAGCCCTACGTCACCGACATCGCTACCGGAGCCAACTGGACAGCGATGCTCGGGGACTCGTGCGAGCGACTCGCTGAGGTGCCCGATAACTCGGTGGACCTGTCGATCTACTCGCCGCCGTTCTCGAGTCTGTTCACCTACTCGCCATCGGATCGTGACCTGGGAAACTGCAAGGATCACGCAGAGTTCCACGAGCACTACCGGTACATCATCGAGCACATGCTGCGAGTCACCAAGCCCGGCAGACTGTCCGTCGTTCACTGCCAGCAACTCGCAACCCAGAAGGGCCGTGATGGGGCTATCGGCCTGTACGACTTCCGGGGTGACCTGATCCGCTCCCATGTCGCTGCCGGATGGATCTTCCACGGTGAGGTCACCATCGACAAAGACCCGCAGGCTCAGGCAATCCGAACGAAAGCCACCTCGCTCATGTTTCAGACGCTGAACCGGGACTCCGCCATGTCTCGTCCGGCGATGGCTGATTACCTGCTCATGTTCCGCAAGCACGGAGACAACGAGGAAGCAATCAAGCCCGAATGCGACAACGAGACATGGATCGAATGGGCACGCCCGGTCTGGTTCGGCATCCGTGAGACGAACACGCTCAACACCGTCGTAGCTCGGGATGATGCAGACGAACGTCATATCTGCCCGCTGCAGTTGGATCTCATCGAACGAGTGATCCGGCTGTGGTCGAATCGTGGAGAGACCGTGCTCACGCCGTTTCTCGGCATCGGCTCCGAGGTCTACTCGGCAGTCAAACTCGGGCGCAAGGGCATCGGGTGCGAGTTGAAACCGTCGTACTGGCGCTCGGCTGTGGACAACCTGCAGCGCATCGAGTACGAGATGAGCCTGCCGAGCCTGTTCGACCCGATGCCCACAGGCACCAACGAGTAAGCTGGCATGAGATGTCAGGCTGTCGGTACTAACAACGGGGTACCGACAGCCTGCCTCATACTCAGCAAGGGACACCATGACCGCCAAGAGACGAACCGGAGCACCGACGAAACTCACGCCAGAGGTGCAAGAGGTGCTCGTTCGTGCCGTCATCTCAGGGATGTCGTTCACGACTGCTGCGGCTGCTGCTGGCATCTCATCGAAGGCCGAGATCCAATGGCGTGATCGTGGAGAACGTGCCCTAGACCGTGCTGAGCAGGGCGAACCGATCCCTGAGGAAGATGCTCCGTTCGTTCACTATGTACAAGCCATACAAAGGGCACGAGCGGATGCGGTCCAGGCTCGGCTCACTGCGATCAACGCAGCGTCGGCGGATGGGCACTGGCAAGCTGCTGCATGGTGGCTTGAGCGCATGGTCCCGAAGGACTACGGACGAAAGGCCACGGTAGCCGTGACCGGGGACGACGGCGGCGCTGTGAAGGTGGAGGTATCCGCTAAAGAGTCGCTGAGGGTCAAGCTCGAATCAATGCTCGCTCGTGCCGAGTCTGATGCTGACGACTGACCTAGACATCCGCTCCGAGATGGAGCGACTCTTGGAGGTCTATTCTCCCGCTGAGATTCTGGACATCCTGACCGAGGAAGAAGCCACAGAGTTGCCGTGGAACTGGGAGAAGTGGAGTCGTCTTCCGCAGCAGATACCGCCAGGCATGGGAACAGAGCACAGGGTATGGATGTTTCGTGGAGGTCGTGGGGCAGGCAAGACGAGGACCGGGGCAGAAACCTGCCGGGTGATGGTGGAGACCTGCCCACGGATTCATCTCGTCGGACCAACCGCCGCCGATGTCCGGGACGTAATGATCGAGGGCGACTCCGGCATCCTGTCGGTCTTCCCTGCCGACGAGAGACCCGTCTACGAGCCGAGCAAACGCCGCGTGACGTTCGCTAACGGTGCTCAGGCGTTCGCATTCTCAGCAGAGGAACCGGAGCGTCTCAGAGGCCCACAGGCGCATTGGGCGTGGATGGACGAAATAGCGTCGATGCCGCTCGGGCAGTCAGCGTTCGATATGTTGATGTTCGGTCTCCGGCTCGGGGACGCACCGTGGGCGTTGATGACCGGCACACCGAAACCGCTCCGCTGGCTGCGTGACCTGACCGGCAGACCGGACACGGTGACCAGCAGATCGAGCACCTACGACAACAAGCGATTCCTCGCTAAGGGCTTTATCGCTGACATCATCGGCCGGTATGAGGGCACCCGGCTCGGACGGCAGGAGTTGTACGCCGAGTTTCTCGATGACACCGAAGGCGCTCTCTGGACGCAGCCGATGCTCGACGGAACCCGCATGGCATCGTTCGACCCGGCACGACCCTGGCAGTCGCTGAACTCGTGGCTCGTCGCCGGTAACCGTCCCGCACTCAATGACCGCAGAGCGTGGCGCACCATCGTCGCCGTGGACCCTCCGGGCGAGACCGCAGAGTGCGGCATCATCGTCGCCGCTGCGCCAACACAGGGCAAGGCTGGTGCCGATCATTGCGTGATCCTCGAGGACGCCAGCATCTCGGGCAGGCCGGAGGAGTGGGGCGCGCAGGTCGCCGCAGCAGCACGACGGTGGAACGCCGAAAGGGTCTACGTCGAAACAAACCAAGGTGGGGACATGACTCGCGCAACGATCCAGGCCGTGGACCCAACGATCCGAGTCGAGAAGATCCGAGCGGTAGTCGGCAAGGCCGCTCGTGCCGAACCTGTCTCGGCTCTATTCGAGCGTGAATGGGTTCACCTCTCCGGTTTCTTCCCGCACCTCGAAGAGCAACTTGTCTCATGGGTACCGGGAGTGTCGAAGTCGCCCGACCGTCTCGACGCAATGGTCCACGCTGTCGCCTCGCTGCTGACGGAGCAACCGACCGTGAGAGCTAGCGTGCGTTCACCAGTGAACCGCCGCCTACCCGGAATGAGGTCTCCATGACTGCTCTGCTCGCACTCCTAACCGTTCTCGCTACCTACCGGCTCACCCGGCTCGTGACCGCCGACAGCATCTCGCTGCCGCTCCGTATCCGGCTCGAGTCCCGCCCGTTCATCGGGGCGCTCGTGTCGTGCTCGTGGTGCCTGTCGGTCTGGCTGTCGCCGTTCGTCGCTACTGTCGCTGTCCTGTGGTCGGAGAACCGTGCCGTGTGGGTCGGGCTGCTTGCTCTGTCTGCGTCTGCCGTCACAGGGATGCTCGCCCGGTTCTTTGACTGACCCGGAAATATTTATCTGCTCCGGTGTTGTGTCTAGCTCACGGTTCGTTATACTAGGGATATGACCACGACGACATTCCAACTGAACACGACCTACATCACAGGCGGACACGATTACGTCTGGACCTTCACGGTGATCGCCCGTACCGCAAAGTTCATCACGGTCGAGGACGCTTACGGCGAGATCAAGCGGGTAGGCGTGACCATCCACCGTGACCGTGAGGTCGCTTTCCCGCTCGGCACCTACTCGATGGCTCCGCTCATCGCCGCAGACCGGATCGCAGCATGAGCGCCGAGATGACACGGACCAGCACCGGCCCAACCTGCCGGGAGTGCGAGCGAGTGTTCGACCTGTCGAACGCTGACGACGCCGCCGAGTGGGCCTACGGGCACGACTGCGAGGGCTGAGTGATGACGAACCGTGAAGCTGTCGCCGCTGGTGCCGCCGCCTACAAGGCCGGTGCTCCCCGAGCCTGTCCGCTCCCGTACCCGGCAAGCGCGCCGGGTAGCGCAGAGTCGAAACCGTGGAGCACGGTCGTGAGCTACTGGTTCCGGGGATGGGACATCGCCAACCTCGCCGCAGAGCTGGTGGAGTCGTGAGGGGCATTATGACGTTCCTCCGTCAGCTTGGGCGTGGCAGAGCGGACGCCATCGCATCGGTTTCGTCAGCCCAGGCAACGGTGTTAGAGCATGCGAATAAACATCTCGGCCTTGCTCCAGGCCGAGATCCCCGCATCGACGACTTTATGTTGCGATCCGAAAGAGAACGATCAGGGACCATTGAGTGGCCGGTGCTTCATGCACTGCCGATCGGCAGCGACATGAAGTCGAATCAACGTACAACGGATAAGTACGCCCAGCTTTTCAGTATGAAGCCGGAGAACGTCGAACTGCACGATGTGCTGGCCCGAAACTACATTCACAATATCCATAGGAAGGGTTGGTATCTCTTTGAGTCCCTGCCGAACTTCCTGCCTAAGGACTACACCAGAGACCAGAAACTAGTTCTCACTAATGGCAAGAATGCAGTATCTGCTTGGAGAAATAGGGCTACACGCAGGCTTGCAACTGAGCGAGAACGTGAACGATTGCAGCGCGCAGCGCAGAGTTCTGTTCGTAGCCAAAATGTTTCGAGATTGAGTAGGTCACTACTCCTGCCCATCATGTTGTGTGCCTACTGTGGCAAGCAAGGAGATGAACTAGTCGGGCCAGACGGCAAACTCTGGCACATGGATCACATCATGCCACTCTCTAGAGGCGGCAAAGATTGCGTCACAAATATTGTGAAGGCGTGTGCTTGGTGCAACCTATCGAAAGGGTCAAAGATCAAGACACCCCTTGATGGCACACCGACCGCCGCAGCCATGCTGCACAGATCACCCACGCTGGTGGAGTCATGATCTCCGTCCGGCTGCGCTGCGATCAGAACCGGATATTCGGGTGCGGTCGCATGTCGTCAGTCCCGGCAGAGTTCGTGGTGATCGGGCGTGACCGGCTCCGGGTGCTCGCTGGTGGACGCTGCGAGCATTGCGGTCTGCCGCTGGCTCGAGTCCGTGACGCTGACGAGGCCGAGAAAGAAATATTTGCTTCGAGTGTTGATTCTCTGACGTAGTTGGTTATACTACTTTCATGACCACGACACGAACCGCCACCAACGTCCAAACGATCTTGCACATCGGTAAAGGCAACTTTCTCGCCATCTCAGGTGGGCGAGTCACCGACCTGAACGACTGCACCATCGCACTGCCGGTGCACTACGGGTACACGGTGGAGGTCGAGTACATGCCCGTTCCCGACCTGTACGAAGTGCGGCGCATGTTCCGCCGGGGCACGCGCACCTTCTGCAAGGGAGTCGAGACCCGGCTGTACTGCGATCAGGTCAGCGAGAGCGCATATCGGGCGTCGTGCTTCCACGACGAGTTCGGTGGCGAGTGAGATAACCGCCGAACCGGTCACGAGGTCTGACCGATAGATCCCTCCGCAGGAGCCGCTCCGCAATGGGGCGGCTCTTGCGCGTACAGGCCGCTCTACTGGCGCTCTACGGCAGGGTAGGCGCTCGTGGGGTACGATGGCGCTGTGTCTGCCCGATCCCGCCGCCGTGACGCTCCACGCTGGAACTCGCTCGTAGCTGCCGCGCAGGTGATGACCGCGCCGAACGTGGCTCTGACTGCGAGTGTCGGCAAGGTTCACGCATGGCAACGGGCTGCGTGGGATTACTACGACGGCATCGGCGAGTTGCGCTTCGGTGCGAACTGGATCGGCAACGCCATGAGCCGGGTGAACCTCGTAGCTGCTGCTGCTCCAGCTCGCCCCGGTGACGAACCGACTCCCATCGACCCGTCTCAACCGGAGTTCACGCCGGTACAGGTTCGTGCCGCTGAGATCGTCGGGACCATCGCCGGAGGAGCTTCGACGCAAGGTCAGATCATGTCGGCGTTCGGTCTGCACCTCACCATTGCCGGTCTGGCATGGCTGGTGATCGAACCGGACCCGCAAGACCCGCTATCAGACCGCTTCACGCATTGGCACGTTTATAGCTCCGAGGAGGTCCGTGCCGCTGTCGGCGGTGACGGCATCGAGGTCCAGATCGATGAGCGTGCGTGGCGTCTGCTGCCGCCCGAAGCGGTAGTCGTGAAGTGCTGGCGCAGGCATCCACGGCGCTCGTGGGAGTCCGACGCACCCACTCACGGCGTGCTGTCGGTTCTGCGTGAGATAGACCTGCTGCAGAAGCACATCACCGCATCGGCGCAGTCCCGTCTCGCTGGTGCTGGTCTGCTCGCCATCCCGTCAGAGGCCGTGTTCCCTCCGGGGCAGGGACCGCAGTCCAGTCAGAACGTGGACCCGGACGACGAGAACATCACGAGTCCCGAGGACACGTTCGTAGACACGCTCGTAGAGGCGATGACGGTTCCGATCACCGACCGGTCCTCTGCCGCCGCAGTCGTGCCGCTCGTGGTCAAGATCCCCGGCGAGTACGTCGATAAGGTCCGGCATATCTCGTTCGCTACTCCGTTCGATGAGCGAGTCCTGTCCCTCATGGAAGGCGCGATCAAGCGTCTAGCTCTCGGCATGGACATCCCGCCCGAGGTGCTCACCGGCACATCCGGCATGAACCACTGGGGCGCATGGCAGGTGCAAGAGGAGGCGATCACGCTTCACATTGAGCCGCTCTCCGAGGTCGTAACGAACGCTCTCACCGTGGGCTACCTGCTCCCTGCTCTGCTCGCTGAGGGCTACAGCCAGGTAGAGGCCGAGTCGGTCATGGTGTGGTACGACACGACCGACCTCACCTCGAGGCCCGACAAGTCCGGTGTAGCTCGTGAGGCTTACGACCGCATGGAGTTGTCCGGTGAGGCTCTGCTCCGTGAGCTGGGTCTCAGCATCGAGGACGCACCGACTCCGCAAGAGAAGCGTGAGCGCATCCTGCTCGGGGTAGCTACCAGCGCGCCCGGTCTCGCACCGGCGATGCTGGCCGAACTGGGATATCTCGCTGAGGCTGTCACGGTCGCAGAGATCCCGGCACCGACCGCCGCACCCGTCGTAGGCGCTCCACCGGCAGCGGAGGACACCCGAGACCTGCCGCCGACAGCACCCGTAGAGGTCACCGGGGCGCCGCCCGAGGTCATCACAGCGTCGTATCTGCTGGTGCACCGTGCGCTCGAGCGTGCCGGTTCCCGTCTCCGTGGTGCCGCAGGGCGCAGCGTGAAGGGTGGCGCAGCAGCGATCCAATGCGACGACCCTGCCCGGCTGCATCTCAGCGTCGTAGCGCACGAACACGCAGACCTGACCGACCTACTCACCGGCGCATGGTCTCTCGCTCCGGACATCGCTCGCCGCTCCGGCGTGGACCCTGCCCGACTCGTGCGGACACTTGACTCGTTCACGAGACTGCTGCTCGCCTCACAAGAGGAGCTGACCTATGGCGACCTTGCCGCTGCGCTGGTCGAGTCGCTCGCACCCGCCCACTGATCCGGTAGATCGTCGGGACTGGCTCGCTGCACAAGAGGAGCGCATCGCCCGTATCGCACGCCGGGAGATGGTCCGCATCGTGGACGAGGCATACGGGGCGTTTCTCGGGACGCTAACCGCATCGGGTGACCTGTCGGCATTCGACAGCATCCCGATCCGCTGGGAAGGTTTCCTCGCTGACGAGTTCGTCGAGATGTTCGGCGGCATGTTTCTCGATGGCAGTCTGTCGTCATGGGTCCAGGCTCCCGCTACCGCCGCTCTGCCTGCTACCGCTGCCTCCGGGTGGGCGTCCGTCGTGAACGATGCTGCCGTGGCCTACCAGCGCATTGCCACAAACCGGCTCGTCGGAGTCGGGGATAACATCTGGCGCACCGTGAGGTCGATGACCGTGCAGGCCATCAACACCGGAGCGACCACGGAGGAACTCAAAGGGTCGATACAGACGTATAGGCAGTTCTCGGAGTTTCGAGCGGACACCATCGCCCGAACCGAGACCGTCGCCGCGTTCAACGGTGGGCACTACGAGGGCGGTCGTGCGCTCGGCGAGTACGGGCCGAAGATGAAACGGTGGAATGCTGCGATTGACGCACGCACCCGACCGGCGCATGTTGACGCTGACGGGCAGACAGTCCCGTATGATCAGCCGTTTCTCGTGGGCGGCGAAGAGATGATGTACCCGCACGATCCGAGCGGTAGTGCCGAAAATTGCGTGAACTGTAGGTGCAGCTTCGATGACATCTATGAGGGCGACGAGAACTGGGTACCGACTCCGGTTGATTACACCGACCTCGTGAACTCCGAGCAAGCCCGAGTGCAGGCGCTTATCGACTCCGGGGCATTCGACTAACTCGCAAAGATTTATCGCTCCGGGTGTTGCTTCTGGCTAACAGTCCGTTATACTAACGACATGACCACGACGACCACGACGACCACGACGACCACGACCTGCTCGATCTGCTCGGACACCGGCATTGATCCCGGTTTCCTCGACGCTTGCAAGTGCCAGAACGGCCCGATACCTACGGTCACCGTTCGTGAGGTCAAGCCGAACGGACCGACCGCCAAGCAGCTCGACTTCGCCACGAAGCTGCTCACCGAACTGGTGGAGTTGGACGGATCGAAGGCCGACAGCGCCGAAGCTCTCCGGCTCGGTCTCGCAGAGATGTCACCGAAGCAAGCGTCCTCGATGATCGACTACCTGCTCGGCTGCGTGAAGTCCGCACGGTCCACCGCTCGCAAGTCGGAAGCCA
>Ga0209492_1000258_pt1 | contig 17426 bp, 18 predicted proteins | sample PPLLak12cMay2015_FD_187253 | JGI IMG/M metagenome (GOLD analysis project Ga0209492, IMG submission 187253) | Freshwater sediment microbial communities from Prairie Pothole Lake near Jamestown, North Dakota, USA - PPLs Lake P7 Core (1) Depth... | ecosystem: Environmental > Aquatic > Freshwater >... | reverse complement strand
TGTAATACATTGTACCAGTAAATGTAATACATTGTACCAGTAAATGTAATACATTGTACCAGTAAATGTAATACATTGTACCAGTAAATGTAATACATTGTACCAGTAAATGTAATACATTGATACACCACCCATACCTAGTTAGAATAGGCTAAGCCACCCATACCTGACATTATACGTAAAACGTTATAATTGATCGTGTAGATACGGACGCGTGCGGTTGTGACGGCGATTTGACCAGTCTCGGGGTCAATGGCCTGGAATGTTCCAGGGTGGACGGCGAACTGGAGTGTGGCGTTGTCAATACGAGAGAAGTTGACTGTGCCACTGGGTTGGTGATCCTCGGGCTTCAGACCGAAGGAGTACACGTTGATACCCTGAGAAAGGGAACCAGAGGTGTGGTGTTGGAACAGCTGAACGAGGTTGAAGTATGTTCCTTCACGTCCCGCAAAACGATCGTGACCGTTGAGCTGGAGTTTGGCGAAGATGGTTGGGTTGCCGAAAGTGGCACCAACTGAGGCTCCCTTTGTTGTTGAGAAGTTTCCTCCGACACCTCCGAAGTTAGGGGCATCAAACATGGAGAAAGGTGTGCCAACCACGTCAAAGGCGTCGAGTTGGTAGTTGGACCACTGGTTGCTAACACGGCCTCCAGGGGTTCCGATGTGAGAATCCTTCTGGACAACCCAGATGAGTTCCTTGCTGGGGTGGTTAAATGACAGACGGATCTTGTTGCTGGTGTTGTTGATTGACTCCTCACCTGTGTACTGGAGCTGCTCGATCAGGTACTCGTGAGAGACCTGGGCGAACCGACGACGCTCATCAGTGTCGAGGTAGATGTAGTCAACCCACAGGGAGCATGACTGGAGATGTTGGTTCTTGATGCTGGGATCAAGGGCACCTGAGTCATCAACCCACAGAAGCTCAACTGGACGGAATTCCATGTTGATCTTCACTTCATGGTATTGGAGGGCTATCAAAGGGAGTGCAAGTCCTGCGTTACGACAGAACCAGAACTGGAGTGGGACGTAGAGAGTTGTGCGTGGCTTGACCTGGTTGTTGAAGGTGCAAAGCTCCAGAGTCTTGCCCACCATCTGGTTGTACGTCTCGCGCATTCCAGCGGGGAGGGTGAGTGAACTCCAGATCTGGAGCCAGTCACCGAATTGGCGGTCAATACGCTGACCTCCGATTTCGAGTTCGGCAACACGGATCAGGTGGTGACCGACCTCATCAGTCCAACGTCCAGAGACGGTTGGGTCAATCTCTGGGAGTTCGACCTGAAGATAAACACGGTGAATCAGATCTCCGTTACGAGAGATCAGAGCTGTCACTTTCTTTCCAAAGTCAGGGTTTCCCATGAATGTCTGCTCAATGGACTCCATGGCGAAGTTTGTGTGGCGTCTGTAGACCACCTTGAAGTATGTGATTTGGGGGTTACCTGTACTTTCCCGTACCTTATCTTTCGATAAGGAGTAGACTATATCTTAAGAAGAAATTAAGACAATTTCTCCCGAAAACCGTTTAGTCGTTGAACCTTTTTCTTTAAACATACGTCTTAAAGAAACTTGGATGCTGATTGCCCATTTAGGGGAGCAGAGCTCAGTTGAGCTCTGCTCCCCACATCTTATTCATTGTCACTATACCCAAGTTTTGTCTTGGCCGCATTAATATCACTATTAATGTTTAGTAGAATAAGCTTTAGGGTTTTCCAGCAATTTGGTCTTCTCACCAGGGACATGTAAGTCCCTGATTAACATCTGTGGGAGTTTCGCTCGGAGGTTAAGCGAAACCCGCCACAAAGGGCTTTATGAATATCTTATTGTTTCGATATTCCCCGATATTTTTCTACCCTACAGGTTTTTAAGGTAGATATCCTGCTTGATACCTAATATCTCTATTAGGAGTAGAGTACACCTTAAGGATTTTCCGATATGGCTAGTATCATCATTAAATCCCAACTTCCGTCTACTCGTTGAACCTTCATCTTATATCTAACCATTTCTGACAATATAAGGTGCTTGGCTGCGGATTGTCTAATCTTTAACGTTTTTACTATGCCTCAGGTCATTACCCTTTGGTATTAATAATGTCACCATTATTAAGTAGTAGTTAAAGCTCTAAAGAGGTTCCCGCAATTTGAAAGTTTCGCAAGAGACACCAAAAGTCCCTTACTAGCAAGTTATATAATAAGAAATTATTTACCAATTAATTCCTTATTCGTATATTTCAACTGTTTATCTAATATGGTATTTATACGAACCGTATTAGCAGCTTACTATTTGAGCCCAAGACATTACAAAGCTCCATAGGCGACAATTTGCATCAATCCTCCTGACATTTTTGTTTGTTATATAATTATAAAATATTTTTTTTTTTCAAAAATGAACAAATAAAAATATTATATGCTATATAATGTGATTTCAAGTATTCTTAACACAATAAAAATTGAAATCAAATAAAATTACTAAACAACATTAACAACATTAACAACATTAACAAAATGTCTAATCAAGACGCGATTCCAACTTTCAAATGTCTATTGGTAGGTGACAACAAATGTGGCAAGACATCGTTTATCAAAAGCTTACTATCAACCACATTTGACCAATATAAGTATACTAAGACACATATTGTTGATGTCCACGCCTTGATTTTTCAAACATCTATAGGTCCGATCCAATTCGTCATCTGGGACCTCACTGGTGATCAGCACCTAGGACCTATCCATAACCGCTATTATCAAGACGCTGACTGTGTGATTGTAATGTTTGATATAACTAATCAGGAGTCATATGATCATGCCCTAGATTGGCAATACAAAGTAAAACAGATCTGTCATGAAATACCTGTAGTATTTGTAGGTAACAAATACGACCTAATTCTGACCCGAGTCTCTAAAACCTCTGTCTGTGATTATAACCACCTTAATTATCTAAAAATAAGTAACAAATATGAGTACCATATCTTAGAACCTATCCAATACCTGACTAATATTCTGATGCCTGTCTCTAAGCTAGAGTAAAATCCTCATTAAGAGACAATTCACATGTATGAGCAACCATATCAGGATCACGTGGAATATAGACACGTTTCCCCACACATAACTTATCAAGATCCATATAGTATCTCTCATATACTTTGGCTACAATAGACATATAACCAGTGGCATCTAACCCCATACACGAACCATGCTTTAAAACCTCGTGTTCAAATAAGGTATACGTCCTCATACCACAAACATGATTATCCATATGAGATTGCCCACCATACCAATTATGATCAATAAAATCAGTGTTCTTGGGCATCACGAAATTACTAAATTTGTCCATTTGGCAACAAGTTGGATAACTACAGGTGGTACATTGACAACACCCTTCTGGCCACAAACCATGAACCAGAAAACGTGATGATCCATGGATAAAAGCGAGTTTGTAGCTCGTCACATTACAATGATCGGGGTGATAATTCTCCTGTGTCAGACCTAGTTGTGTCATTGTCAGTGTCATTAAGAGTAAACATATAGCATAAAACGGGTACATTGTTTGATTTGATTTGAATAAGAACCTTAATAATTATTTGAATTGAATCAATTTTTTTCAAAATTTTACTTTAAATCAGTTGTAATACCCCTTAGTTCACATTCTTGGTTAACTTGTAACGCTATACATTTGATATAGCCTTTATCTTTGATATTTTTCTTCAAATCATATGAAACTTTTGAACTGTGACAATTTGTCAGTAATCTCCAAAATAGTTTACATAAACTGACTAAATTGTAACCAATAAAACAAATAAATGAGATTATCATTTGGATTAGAGCCCATCCAAAAATAAATCCTTCTAGAAAAACCATAACATTCGTATTAAATTGAATATTTGTCATCAAAACGGTACAAGTAATATTAACAATGATAATAGTAATGATAACACGTTTAGAGTTACTATACAAATCGGCTTTAATCTGTGCCATTTCTTCGGGTGTTTTCCCCAGTTCAATAGTTAGTAATTTATCTGATGGTCGATTACCCCATGTTAATTCCCATAATCGTGAAAAAGCGTATGTTGAAAAATATATTGTGAAGGTAGGTAGCATTAAGAGAAAAGGAATATAGTTTTTTATCATCAAGGTTAGAGACTTAATAGAATGCATTCCCGCTAAAATAAATGGTAAAATAATATTAGCAAGAATCAGGAGAACTCTGACTGATAATGTAAACTTCAATAACTCGATAACAAGTGAAACCAATAACAAAATAGAGAAAAATGCATTAACTAGAGATACTGTATCAAAATACAAGATACTTAATCTAGGTTTGTCTGGTAAGCAATGTATGTAGATAAAACCGATATACATACCAATGTATGCAATCTTAAGAATTAAGATATAGTAATCATCCAGGTCTAACAGTGATTTAAAGATAAATCTAATACCAACTGCCATAATAGACATACCTAACGCCATCACTACAAACATCATTAATTGAGTGAAAATAAGAAATAAGACTGATAGTTTTTCTATCAAATATAATTTAGATTTGAAAATCATGCGGATATTTTTAAAGAGCCATATATATCCAGCAACTGTTCCATTAATCCAACGCCTTCTTTGTTGTAAGAGCAGTGTTGGATCGGTTTCTGCTTCAAAATAAAATATAGCATCTGGTATATAAGCGGTATTAACACGAGTCTTAGATTTTAAGACACTACCATATGATAATATACGGTCTTCTGCTAACATCAAGTTAGCATCAATCATCCCAGCTTCTTCTGGATTTTTCTTGACTGAATTGATATAAAAATCAATAGGTGTATTTTTCTGAGTATCATACATCTCAATCACTACTGAGTCACACAATGATTTATGATCAATAGAAGATGAACAATCTGATAGTTCAGATGGAATAGTAAGCGGTTCAGATGGAACAGTGAATGAACTTTGAGTCAAATCTGGAGAAGAAACTGACCTCTTAAGGGAAGGTTGTGATAAACTACTTAAATCACTAGAAGATACAGTTCGTGTGATCTTGGTTTTTAATGGACAATATGTAGAATTAACACGACTAGGTAAATCCTTTAATAAACGGTAATTGTACATACCACATGGTCCAGGAATAACTGGAAGCATCCCTACATAACTAAATGGCATATTGAAACACGCTAAACATGCCTCATAATCATAACATTGTACCGACCTAAACAACCACCCTCTAAAACTATCCTTATCACCTTGCTGTTGAGCAGTCATAACTCTTTGACGACCAGAAACACCAACCAATGTTGAATTATTTTTTATTTTACGATAGAGATTAACAAGACATTTAGAATCAAATAATGTTCCACAATCTGTTAAAAACACATAATCGGTATTCATATCGATTGCATATTTTTGAAAAAACCACTCTTGTGAATTATGTTTACGCCTGTTATCTTGCTTAATTAAAAAGGTTAACTTGAGAGCAAGATGATCATCTATTAAAACATATGATAGATGATCATCTTTAGTTTTTTGTAATATATATGTATTAACAGGTTCTATACTAGTAGAAATCTGATCTATTTGTTCAACGATGGTTGGGAATTTCTGCTTCAGAAACATTTTTACATCTGGTTGTGTGAATTTCCAACCATCTAAAATGACCATAATATTAACATTAATTAATGGGTCAGAACGGACTAAATGTAGAAAGCAGTGATGAAGCGAACGAAGTGTACGATCAAGCTCTATTAGACCTTCATTGTACATTGTAATCAGAACTGATAAATTAGTCTGTTCTGGGTTGTCTATATCTCTTATAAAATATGACTTGTTTTGACAGGGGTAATAATCTGGGTGAGACGTAAATATATCCATTTAATTATGAACTTAATATAACACACATAAATTTAATCAATTTTTACGACTCGTAAAAATTGAAGATGTTTTATTAGTGTGATAAAATGAACAACTAGATGGCACACCCGCATGCATGCGACTATGATAATCTATTACTATCTGAACCACCAACAATGGATGAGTTGTTGGTGTATTTAAACCCACCTGCATATTGCGAAATCTCTACTGAACAACAAGATGATCTTATTAATCTACCCCCTCCACCACCATATCATACATAAAATTATATCAATCAAAATATTATGATTAATCGATAAAATCAAATGAAAAGGAAAATAAAAAAGAACATGAACCACCAAATGAACCATATTACTTACGATACAGCCGTATCACTTTGTGAGGAAGGCAATGTACTTGCGGGATTGAACCTGTTCAAACAACTCCCGTTAACTGATGAAGTTTTATACGCGATTGCGACATGTCACAAGGATATGAATACCCTAAGTGATATGATGACTAGTAAAAGCATGTTTACTACCCTTTTGAAAACACATAAACTAAGTCACGAAGTAGCCACCAGAGTCAAAATTAACTATGTTTCGGTGATCACTTTGTTGTCTAAATATTATATTGATCATGGTGACTACTATCAGGCAGTATCAATCACCAAAGAAGGAAACGAAATCATTCCCAATGACCCAGCATTAATTTATAATTTAGGACACATGTATAAGTGTCTAGGTCAATACGATACCGCAATTCAATACTTAGTTACCGCACTATCACTAGGACAAAACCATACACTGGTTGATATTTATTATGAATTGATTAACATTTATCAAGATCGTGGCGACCTTGTCAATACCCTTAAATATATCAACTTAGGTCTCACTAAGGTATACAACAAAGCTGGTTTGTATAACGCATTGGGTTTATATTATATTCAATCCGATTACAGATTAGCCAACAATGCATTTCATACCGCATTACAAGTAGGACAAGATGACCCACCCATGTTGGCCAAAGTACATACCAATATTGGTCATCTGTATTCCGTAATGGGTCAAGTTGGTGAATCATTACAACACTTTGAGAAGGCGTTTACTATCAACCCAAGTGATACTCTGTCACGGCAAAACTATGTCATGAACTTGCTATACTCTGATAAAATCGATTATAAGACAATCATTAGAAAGCATATGGAAACAGGCAATTTTCTCCAGAAATCCCACCGACAACCACCGTTGTCGGTTCCTATATATAATAACACTAAAATCCACATTGGATATGTATCTGGAGATTTTTTTGGAACCCACCCCATGACTCATTTCTTACATGCATTACTAACACAGTATACGGGTTCTAAATACGAGATTTACTGTTATTGCATTAGTGATATAGGGGATACATCAAACTATTCTAATTCCAATTCAGAACAAATTCATTGGAGAAGTATTAAATATCTTTCATTAGAAGGCTGTATTAAACAAGTACTTCAAGACACAATAGATGTCCTCATTGATTTATCGGGGCATACTGGGGCTAATAGAATGGATTTATTTGCGAATCGTGTGGCCAAACTACAACTCAGTTATCTTGGTTATCCATGTATCACAGGAATGCCTGAAATTGATTATTATGTAATTGATCAGACTTTCAACAACAGGTTTAAAACAGCGTCTCTACCTCATTGTTTTACCCATTATACGGTTCCTAGTGGCCCAAGTGGCCCAAGTGGCCCAAGTGGCCCTTGGGGTCTAAAATTACCATACCATTCCAGTGAGAGTCGTTGTATTACTTTTGGTTCATTGAATAAACCCAATAAGGTTAATGATAGTGTGGCCCAACTATGGGATCATATTTTAGAGATATTTCCTAAATCAAGACTCATTCTCAAGAAAATAAGTAATTACCAGTTCAAAAATGCGGACCGTGTGACAACCATCGAGATTACTTCTAAGTATGAAGACTATTTACAACAGTATAATATGATCGATATTGCGCTGGATACGTTCCCTTATGCAGGAACCACAACCACATGCGAAGCCCTTCTCATGGGTACCCCTGTAATCACCTTAGCAGACCGTCAGACGCACACCATTCATCAAAACACAACCGCAAGTTTACTCATCAATTCTGGATTAGACCACCTCGTCGCTACCACTCCAGATCAATTCATGGAGATCATCCAGAAGACTATCACAACGATTGAGGCTAATCCAGACTACAAAAATCAAATACATAGTAATTTTTTAAACGGTAATGTCACAAACTCTACTCAATACATTGCCGATTTTGAACAACTGATTTCTAATCTACTTAGAAGTCGATAAATTTGAAAATGAGTTAGCACTTTGTTCTGCACGATATGACATCTAATGCTCCCTTCACTTACCCCCCCCCTATGATATGTGAAGAAAAATTGAAGCCTTTTAACCCTTATTAGTCTAGACAGACCCACCTCTTAAGTTTCAAAAGAACATGACCCAAATGGACATACTTAGTGATACACTAGACTGGTTGACAGTTAAAAGATCACCCCTAGATCAATTCATTAACCAATTAGATGGTCAAATCGTGATCTCCAATGAAGTTGAGGTAGTTGTAATTACACCCGTTCCAAATTTACTTCGTTTGCTGACACCAATCCAAGATTTCTATCTAGTTGGACAAAGAAGTGTTGATGAAGATAGAGTTGAGGAAATGTATAAATATCAAGCCAAAGAATACCAGTCAACTGGTCATTATAGTATTACCAGTACCATGATTAGTTTAGGTTATTGTTCCAGTCAAGACAAACCCAAGTTGCTCGATGGTCAACACCGTGCGGCAGTCATGAGGAGACTGTTGAAGTTTTTTCCAGAAACTTTATCTAAAGAAGTTACATTTGTCAAGATTTTGAAGGCCGATACAGAAACCGATTTACTAGAATATTTTCAAACTATTAATCGCAATTATGTACCTGTTCCAGTTTATAACCTTGATGAGACCATGCGCGATGTTATTGATGGCGTTTTAAAATGGTTTAAGAAATCATTTGATGCATCATTCTTCAAAACGCCACCTACAGGACAAGTTCAAAGGCCATTTATCAACTTAGATGGTTGTTGTAAAAATCTAAACCTTAGAGATTGGTTATCAAATAATCCACGCATACAGGAATTAATTGCGATTCAAAATGGCGCTGTGGAACAGAGTATCCAATTAATCTGTGGTAAACTCAATGGACATAACAATGTCCTCAAAAACTTAAATCCAGAAGATTTTATGATCTCTGAAGATGATCGCGCGTGCCTTAATGCGCATACAAAGTGTTTGGTTGCGCAAAAGCAACTATTTTTAGGTCTCAAGAAAAACTATGAACTCATTGAAGAGTCACTTATCAAGAAAACAATCCGCATAAAAATACCTTCCTTATTGTAAAAACTATTCTTGACAAAATTATAAGCCAAAAAACCAGCAAATCTTAACAGGGGTCATCCCATACTTTGGATTCCCTATTATGAACACTCTTCTAGATTAATTGTAAGGCACCCTCTTTTCCCAACCTTAGTATTGATTTTACACTTTGTATATTTAGATAACTTTTTGATAGCGGCTAAAATATTTTGAATAGTCAGTAGACATGATGTCTTATGTAATTTGATATTCTTCTGACATATACATTGACCAATGATCTCATGAATACTCGGAAAACCGTAAATCTTCACCACATGAAAGATAATTTCCTTATTTTTCAAGTTACGCGTTTCTTCACTTGGATTAGCTCTATACATTGTTACAGCTGAAAGCTCACAGATATATGATTTAAATATATCTCGTGTATATAATCTTTCCTTCTGTTGTAGATCATTGTATGATTGAATGTTCAAATATCTAAAAGGGCGATAATATTGGTCACCATAGATGTCAAGAATCTCGTTACATATATCTTCAACCATTTTGGCTTCGTTTGGATACATAGTATCCATGATACTATGACAAACCGTATAGTTTTCTATATTGGTCTGTGATAAATTGATTAAGGTCTTGTAATCTACTCCAAGACAACCGATAATTTCCCTCTTCAAATAGGAATCTAGTGAACCCCACATAGGATATGTATTTGATGGTATCCTATATAGGTAATGTTAAATCAATTTTTTAGTTGTTTATCTCAGTTGGTGTGGTGTACTTCACAACCGTTGGCCTCGAATGCCTCCTTAATCTTAGTCTGATTCAATCTATGCATGATGATAACGAATATTAAGGAAACAATAAATCCAATTGCTAAGTTTTCGTTGCCTATTACAGCAATTGATGATAGGACAATGAAAACAATCACTTGATTATCAAATATATGATACATGAACGGTGGCAATGTATTTCCAGAAAATATTGCGTATAGAATGACAACTATAACCAAAAACACTAGCGTATATGGATCGGCTAAGATTTCTCTTAATTGGTTGACAACATTGTCTAATTTGACCATGCTATATGTATATATGTATATATGTATAAAATATAAATTTGTTTTTGGAAGCCATATTTTGTATAATATATATATAACATATAGTGTTTGATAATGCCTGCTGGAATTAAAGATGCATTTAAATCACCGTTTCATAGTATGTACCCCTCAAGTCAATTCCATGATATTAGCTCATATACTAGAAGTAGTGGTACAGAATCAATTCACAACGAGGCAGTTCAAGCTCACATGAATAGCGAATTTAATACTAACTATCGACTAGACGACACGGGATCGTCACAGTCATCACAGTTACCGAAATATACACCATCAATTCATGACACTACCGATGAGGAAGACTCTGACAGTGAATCCGATTTAATAGAATTTAAGCCTAAGAGACCCAAAGGGCCCAAGGAACCGAAAGGACCGAAAGGACCGAAAGAACCGAAAGAACCGAAAGAACCAAATAAGGAAACAATTGAAAAAACATGTGATGATTTAATTCATCAAGTTTTAACAAATAAAAAATGCCGCCAAATTCTCAAGAGAATTCTTTTAGAAAATGACAAAGATAGTGATGATGAACCTGACAACGAACATGCCACTAGGAAAACACGTGTTTCAGAGGGGCTTGCGAGTCACATACAAAATTTAGATTCAGATACTGTTAAAAACATACTGATTTACAGTATCGGTGGTCTTTTACTTTTATGTGTTTTAGATTTATTATTCAAAATGGGTCAGTTATTAAAATAATTACTAATTATTTCATACCGTTTAAATTAATGGGAATGAAATCTTTAACGCCTGGTTGATACTCTAACATAGCGATATGTTGAACGGTTTGTTTTCCATTTTTCTTCTTCTTAGAGGTCGTTGCGTCTTCTGGTTGGCGCACACTCATGATAGTAAAAGGGGATGGTACAGCTGGAGTGATAACTTGGTGAAACGGTTGTGATGCACTGGTAGTTTGTTGACGATATTGATTCATATTAAGATCCTGTTTTCTCCAAGAAACATAAATCGCCTTCTTGCTACGTAACCACTCAGCACGTAACCCGTTATTTTTCAGAGATTTAATTAAGTAGTCTACTAATTCAACATAATTATATGGAGGTTTTCCAATAATAAAGGCAGGTGGTTCAAATAAACAATCTTGCTTTTTAAACTCTGTATTGTATTTTTTGATTTTATGATGACATGTTTTCAAAATGTCCTCAAAGATTTTTAACCGAAATTCTTCTGTTTTTTCATGTCTGGTATGTAACTCATCTAAATCCAATATTAAATCACTCATATCTATCTATATATAACATATACGATATATCTTTAAACGTATGTGAGACATATTAGAGATATGTCTCACTTATATATACAACTTATTATGAATCCGATTACAACCAACGCCGTTATCGCCACGATGACTGAACCAAAAAATACAGCCGATGCCATGACCATGACTGATACATCATTTTCTCCCCAACCTACGACAACACCTGTTACAAATGCTGATGCAAGTGAAACCAATCCCAACAATACCACCAATCCCACCAATCCCAACAATCCCAACAATCCATTATTAAGTATCAATAAATTAGTCTTATCTGGTGGTAGTCTCAAAGGTTGTGCTCATATCGGTATTATTAGGTATCTGGAAGAAACGAATATCCTACCACAAATTCAATGTATTGCGGGTACGTCAATCGGAGCACTAATCGCAACACTATTGACCATATCCTATTCATCCAAAGAATTAGAACTCTATATCAAACAGTTTGATTACATTCAATATCAGTCAATTGACATCTATCATATTTTAGAATGTTTTGGGATTGATAATTTTGGTAAAATTATGCAATTTATCGCCACTCTTTTTATCAATAAAAGGATCAACCCTTTTATTACTTTTCACGATCTGTTTCAAATAACTCACAAACATCTAGTTGTCAATGCGGTATGTTTAAACACGCATGAAAATACTTTCTTCGATTATCTATTAACTCCTCAAATGCCTGTTATTACAGCGGTGCGTGCCTCAATGTCTTTACCATTAATGTTCGGTTCTACTAAACATAATGGCCTGACATATATTGATGGCGGACTATTGAATAATTTTATTATTGATTTTCCACTGTTTCAAGAGGCTCCTGATACCGTACTAGGTATTATCCTCAGTAACCGCACTAATTGTTCAGTCAAAGAAATTGATAATATTAATCAATATATGTACCACTTATTTTCTTGCTTTTATGATGCCTATTTAGACCTTGCAATTAAACCACCTCCCCAATCACACATAATTCGAATTAATGTCCCTAAGTGTCAAACATATGATTTCTCACTCAAAGATGAGGAAAAAGATGAAATTATCCAATTAGGATATTATAAAATTAAAGAATATTTCAACAGCACCAATTGCTAGACATCATGTCGGATATGTCGGATATGTCGGATATGTCGTCTTCTATGTTATTTGGTTCTAGAATAATGTCGTTATTGTCTGGAAAATAGTAATCATTACTGTAGTCACTATAAGCAAGCCTATCTCCGTCATTGTCCAGATCCTCTTCGTCGTTTTCCAGATCCTCTCTGTCATAACCAATACCAATCAGAAAATCATTGATGTAATCACCCCCCCAATCAATATCATGGGGGTCGACACCCCAGATATTCATATAGTCTCCGAGAGCGAAGATATGTTCAAACCCTTTGGGACGTAAGTCCATAATATTTAAACATGGATACATACCTAATTCGACAATACTCCTGGTTAACAGTAAATCATGTTCTGTAATATAGAGGCATTTGATGGGTATATCACCACAGACACTTGAATGACGATACATCATATCAAGATAACCAATTTTTTTGATAATCTCTGGTGTAAAGAAAATACTCTTTTGGTCACTTGAGATCACGTGTATATACATAATGTATCTTGATTCAAAATAAATGAGTCAGTTATTTTAAATCAATTTTTCAGTTATGGAGCCTATGGAGACTTATTTGCTCATGAACTCCTCTAAAGCTTTGACGGTTCTTTCACCTTCAAAAGGACTCACTTTACCGTTCTTTATTTTCAGAATCGTAGGAAAACCTCTAATATTAAATTTTTGGGCCATCTCCCTATCTTCATCACAGTTAACCTGAACAAACTTAACGTCTTCACGATGACCGTGTTTCAGCTTTAATTGCTCCCACACAGACTCTTTACCATCCATAAACATATGACAATGACCACACCATGGTGCGAAAAAGACCATTAATTGAGTGGGTTTAGTACCACCTCCCTGTTGTTTGACCACTTGGTGCTTGACCCCTTGGTGTTTGACCACTTGGTGCTGCCAGCAATACCGTGATTTATGGCTCGCTTTTCGTTGGCATTGTTGACCATCATTTTTTGTACGTTGGCATAAACTACTCATTTGAATTGGATTGATATTATATAATATCAATTCAAAATATTATGAAAAATGTAATGGATTTATTTGCTTAGAAATTCCTCTAAACCTTTAACGCTTCTGTCTCCTTCAAATGGAGTCACTTTATCCTTCTTTATTTTCAGAATCGTTGGGAAACTCTTAATATTGAATTTCTTGGCCACCTCTTCCTCTTCATCACAATTGACTTGATCAAACTTAACATCTTCACGGTTACCGTGTTTCTTCTTCAGTTGCTCCCAAATGGAATCCTTACCCTCCATAAACCTCTTGCAATGACCACACCATGGTGCGAAAAAGAGCACTAGGTAACTAGCATCAGATTTGGGATCCATTTCAAAGTTTTCCTGGACATTAGCATCAGCATCAGGTGCGTTGTCATAATATCTGGGTTCTTCAAAATTCTCTAAACGTGGGGCGTAAGCCGCTGAGGGCATAACTACAGACATAGAACCACTAGTTAAATAGTAGAACACTATTACAACTAAGATCACGGCTACTACCAGATAAATCATCTCTTTGTTCTTATTGAAAAATTGTTTCAGATCCATGGTACTTATTACTTATATAATTATATAACATTTTTTTTCTATAATAAATTGATAATTGGTTTGATTTTGAATATATTTATACAGATTCACCTTAATAGACTTAGACGTAGATGATTATCTTATATACATTTGATTATTATAAAACTCGCCTTATTTCGGCCTATTATTTAGTGGTAAGTATCTGTTCAGTTGTCCATCATTTCCGAGATAAACCGTATCGTATTATCATTTATACAACCAACGTCATTGAATTGACTAATTATTTAAAGAATTTACTAAAATCTATTAAAATTGACATCAGATGCTATACCCCCGTCCAGTTTCAGAAGAACTATTATAGTATTGACTGGTCTCGATACCCACCCAAATGGAATATTATTGGTCATTCTCGGATCTTTTTAATACCCTATTTATTAGACCAGTACCGTGAATCATTACTGTACTTAGATTGTGATACAGGTGTTGTCTTAGACCAACACAATCTCTATGATAATTTAACTGAGATTATCCAACCGTTCATGAATGCTAAGGAGATTGAACTCAAGACTGATATTTATGGTGAATCACAGATTTTTTGTCAACAACTATTGGATATTAAAATCTTGTATCACAAGGTTGTCACAACCCCGACTAAAGTCTTATATAATAAAGAAATAACTGGTCAATCTTATTGTGTCACTAAACCAACACGAAATAATGGAATACTATACTTTCCATATAATGATCAAAGTTTAATGATAGCGTGTGAAATTATGCTTGTCTATGATAGATTAATGGAAATTTATCCGTATGGTTTTAATGATTTAAACGCAGCATCGTGTGTTTTTGAACACCATACAGATCTACAGTGTTCCACAATGATACCGTACCGAGTTCTCCTTAATAAGGAGGTTATGACTCATGCTGATTGTCATATCAATTATACCCCGATAGATTTAACACATTATTTTACGACTAGTTGGGTTTATCATGGTCAACAAGCAGATCCTCTACCATTTGAGCGAATTATTAGTGTCTATCAAGACACCATATTACAACTGTTTGAGAAACCTAAAATCAAAACCCAATTATCTAAACAGATTAAAATGATTACTGGAGAACCACCCGATCCTTGTGAAAATATTCTAGAAACCATTATTTTCCCTAAACTAATTATTGGTATATTTCATCCTATCTCTGGAGTTAGATCCTTTGCATCAATAGTGCGTCACCAAATCAACCGCTTTCTAAGAATTAAAAGTAATAGCATTCTTTTATCTTATATCACGTTTATATTGGTCTGTCAATATAACATTTGGAGCAAATTACTATATCATCAACCTGTATATCCACAAGAGTGGTTTGATCCTACCGAGCAACAAATAGATATTAATGAATGTGGTTCTGAAATCAATCATGAAATCAAATCATTAACACATGGACTTAAGGGTCTGAGTGACGGTCCTAATGGTCCTAACGGTCCTAACGGTCCCACGGAACCATTCGTTGAAGGTATCCTACGAACGATTAAGGAGTTATCACAATTGGATTCAGTACGGATTTTTTTAAAGATATGTCAAGAAAAATACCCTAAGAATATGTTATTAAGTGTCGATTCGGTTAATTACTGCCCTCCAAATGGGGTTATTTTAAAAAATATTCAAGATAATAATATCTCTTTTATTACCAAGTATTTACCTCAATTAGACCCCAATCTGTTAGATGAAACAGGTCATAATTGGATTCATCACTGTGTCATTCATAATCGGATTGAGATTATGCAACTATTCTTATCGCAAAGAACAATTGATAAGTCATGTATTAACGCACTAACCAGTGATGGTCAAACCCCATGTCATTTAGCAGTTAAAAATGTTGCATTGGAACCGCTAATTTTATTATTAAGAAGTAACGCTGACTGTTCAATAAAGAACAAAGAAGAGAAAACACCACAAATGCTTGCAACTGAATTACAATTAGGACAATTTTGTCAAGTATTGACTTCATATGAGTACAAAATACAACATAGAAGCCGTCGTCACAGGTAGGTCATCAGTCTAAACTGATGGGATATATTTCGGGAGGTTATCATAACTATACTCAATCTCACCAACATTAAGAGGAATTAATAGGTCTTGTAGCGAATCATCAGGGGTAATCACTTTAGGGTCATAACGGTTCTGTAGTTGGTTCTGATAGATATACCGATGGACCAAATGAACAATCTCATTTTTATATTTATAAACTTGGTCAGATGACACGCCTAATAATCGCGACATTTCATCTGTCATACGGAATCCACTCTTAGTAGTTGAGGATTTCAGTTTTATTTTAATCTTATTGGGGACATATTCCCATTTTTCGGGGTCAATTGTCAGATGTAATTTTTGACTGATATATTGAATATATGAAGTATCATTACACCCTTTGGCTAATTGAAGATTATGGTCTAATTTCTTTAAAAAATCAGGTATTAATTGACTTGACAATATATAATAACATTGCTCATGGAGCCATTGTTCAATAAGGTGATCACGATTGACATCAGTCTCTACGGTCACAAGATACTGGTTCAGTTTCTCAATATTAATAATGTATACGGTAGAGTATTCTTCATACACTTGATACATAAGGGGTAGCATTAGGTCCAAACGTAAAGAAATATAAAATTAATACACATTCAATTATAATATTTATATCAAATTTTATTCACAATCCGATTCAGATATATCCTGCGTTAGAAGCCATTCAATTTCTTTAAACAAATCATCAGGTGTATCATGACACTTGACATCTCCATATCCACATGGTCCATAAACAACTGTACTCTTCTTATTAGATATTAAAGCCGTTTCCGCAAATGAGTGACCAGCTGTTTCAGGGCTGGTTTGAATACTCAATTCAAAACTATCGTTTAAACGGATCCGACACCCTGTATGATACATGGTGAAGGATATACCACCTGAGGCGCACTTATACTTGATATTGTGTGTCTCAAGCCATTTTACGATTATATTCAAACTATAACTCGTTTCCATCTTTATGATAATGTTGTATCATAAATTGGGCTCTGAATCAATTTTTAAATCATATCGGTTAATTTTTAAATATAGACTGGGGCAGACCCCTAAATTAATAGATGAACTTTTTTATTTTTTTTTTTTTTTTTT
>Ga0209492_1000257_pt1 | contig 17449 bp, 20 predicted proteins | sample PPLLak12cMay2015_FD_187253 | JGI IMG/M metagenome (GOLD analysis project Ga0209492, IMG submission 187253) | Freshwater sediment microbial communities from Prairie Pothole Lake near Jamestown, North Dakota, USA - PPLs Lake P7 Core (1) Depth... | ecosystem: Environmental > Aquatic > Freshwater >... | reverse complement strand
GACCCCGAGAAGTTCCGCGCCAAAGCTGAACGCCGCAACGCCAAACGACGCGCGAACCGCGCCGCCGCGCGCGAGTCCGCAACCCCCAAACCTACCACGCACCGCAAAGTCTACGATGCCAAGGTCCAGGGCAAGGGCAAGGGTAGTACTCCCGAGAGCCGCGCCGCCGCGAGCCGCGCCGCCACCCAACCCGAACGCAAGCTAATCGAACGCACCGCAAAGACCAGGCAACGGGCGGCGGATATAGCGGACGGATCATTTATCACGCACCGCAAGGTATACGACGCCAAACCCCCAAAGGACGACAGCTTCAAAGCGCACCCACCGCCCGAGTGGGCACCGCCAAACCTCAACAATCCCCTGATGAAAGGGGGGATGCCATTGATCGCTGAGATTGCAAGCTGCATCCAGGCGATATTACCCCTCGAAGAACTCGACACCCTGGGCATCCGTCCCGAGTGGATCCACTGGCCTACGTGGTCCGAACCCAAATGGAACACCCTGCTACTCTATGAAACATTCGGCAACCCCGAGGCGTTCAAGACCACGCCTGACGGGTTCGCGATCCGCCGCAAACCCGGCAACGGCACGCCTACCGAACGCCAGGCGAACCCATTCGGCAATCTGCGGCATCGCCTGTATGTATTCCAGGATAACTACGGAGAGACGTTCATCGGTAAAGTACAGACTATCGCCCCCGGATTCTGGACGATGACGCGCGAACTATGGGAACCCTGGGGGTGGGTTGCGGAACGGTATCAGGCGTTCGGATACCTCGACACCTTGAACCGCGAGCACCTGGAGCACGGTCGCGAGTGGAAAATCCGCGAGTGGGGTCCCTGGTGGCTGACCAACATTAAGGGCGCATTCGGACCCCGAGCCACATGGTCGAAACGTCCCGGCATTGAAACGACGACGGGCGCATTCACGGCACCCTATACAGACCCCAGGGATGAAGCTAGCGCGCTATGGAAAAATTGGTTGTTCTTCGCCGCCGATCTTTGCAACCCATCGAGCCGCTCTCGCATACTCGCGGCTATGACCCGCTGCATTACGTCGTCGGGGTCGATAGTGAAACTACCACCGAAGGACGACCACAACTGTATACCTGGTGGTGTAACGGTCAGTCGACTATTAGAGGTCACTGCCGAGTGGATAGCGCGCGAGCGTCCACCCAGTTTATTGATGCCTTGCTCAAACCAATTCCGCGAGGCGGGCGCGTTGTAATGTACGCTCACAACCTCACTTTCGACCTGGTGTCATTTTTCTATGACCGCATGGAAGTCCTGGTTGGGCGCAAGGACTCGCGATTCTCGTTCGAGGTCGCAGGCTGGACAGTCACCGGAGTCTATGGGGGTCCGAATTACGTCGAGTTTAACGACCGTTCGAATAAGCGCAGCGCTCTACTACTCGATTCGTCGTCATGGTTCATGACCTCACTCGCGAATGCCGCGCGTGAGGTCTGCCCTGAGATACCCAAACTCGAAACCCCCGCCGACTTAACCCAGGACATACAGACCACCGCCGACCTCGAACGGATCCTACCCTATGCGATGCGCGATGCTGAAATAGCGTGCCGACTGGGTGAGACTATCGACGACTGGCATCGCACCGCAGACTTGCCCCAAACCCTAACCGCCGCAGGCATGTCCGCCGATTTGTTTCGCCGCCGCTATCTGGACTCGCCGATCTACCGACAACCGACCGGGTGGCAGTATGGAGTGTTCGCGTATCACGGCGGCAAAAACTACTACTCCGGGCGGGGTCCCGCATGGTTCCACGATTGCGCGGGGGTCGACATCAAGTCCGCATATCCCTACGCGATGACGCTGCTACCCGCATTCAGCAACCCCAAAGCATACAGACCGCAGCAGCTATTCAGACCAGGTTGCACCCAGTTTCCACCCTGGGGGAGTTACCTAATCGACGGAACCGCCGAACGCGATGGACCCCCGGCGCTATTTGACCACCGATTCAAACCCATTCGAGGACCTTTTGAAAACGTATGGGTTAACGGCATCGAACTGAATAACGCCTTGCGACATCGCCGCGCCCGACTATCCGGCTCGGTCCTGGGCTACTACTACGATCAGGAACAGGAACCGAGTGATACAACCGCTTTTCAGCGGTTCGTCACCGATCAATACGCGCGAAAGGAGGACCCCGCGACGACTCCCACAATGCGGAAATTTCACAAGCTGGCAATGAACGGTCTATATGGCAAGACGATCCAAACGAATGCCAATTCGGATGTCGACGACCAGGGCGTCGAGTCAATGACCTGGACCCCTGGCGGGATGTTTCACCCGTTAATTGCGGGGTGTATAACCGCGATCACGCGCGGTATCTGTTTGGATGTTGAACTCTACGCGGGCGCTATTCATACCTCGACGGATGGGCTTATCGTGCCGTCGAAGAATGCAGGACCCTACCCGTTCGTCCCTGCTACGGGCATCGGTAGTATCGAGGTCGAATTCGATCACGCATCCGTTGCGATCATCCGAAACAAAGCCTATATGGCGCTCGCTGACGCGGACGCGAACCCACGTAAACCGCAGTCCCGGTATTTCCCAGGCAAAGCAGTGGTAAAAGTCGCAACGCACGGCATGACCGGGTGCAACCTCGAAAAGTTCGAGCGCATCGTTGCGACGGGCGAACGGTTCTACGATTCGATCCGGCCGAATAAGCTGCGGGACTCCATCAATCGGGGTTTGCTGCCCAACCAATTTATCGAGCACCGGCTAGCCGTTCACGCGGGCGCGCTTACTGGAATCGCACCCCCAACCCACGCGAGGAATTAACTAATGGCATCCCCCATATTCGCGATGCTTGCCAAAGCTGCCGGACCCGCTATCGCAACCGCCAGGCGCACCGTCGCACGCGCGGCGGCGCGCATCGCCCCCAGTATTCGCGACGTTAAATATACCAGGCTGGGCAAGATCGCGCGCGGCTCCCGCAGTTTGTATAACAACCTGATGAACGCGAAATATGGAAAGCCCATCGGTCGGCACGGTATGACCTGGTCGCAGATTGCGGACAAGGGCTACGGCGCGGGCACGCCGGGATATACTGCCATCGGCGGGGGCGATACCGAGTCCGATGAATAGTTGCCACCCCGCACGCCCTTATGATACCTTCCCAGTCCCGGCCCGATGGCTGGGTGTAACGCAAATCAAAGCAAATCGGAGACACCGCAAACATGGCAACGAAACCCAAATCCACCCCCGCATCGAACGGCATCCCGGCCGGATTCGCGCCGGTCATGTCGTCCACCTATGCCGACACCTGGGACCCGAACGAGGGCGATTCGATCCAGGGCATCTGGTCGGACGTTCGCGAAGTCGAACTGCAACAGGGTCGCGAGACTGTAACCCGCCGCGTCGCAACCATCATCCGCGAGGGTGAGGAACCCGTTGCGCTTTGGGAGTCCGCAAATCTGCGCGGACTGTTCGAGACGGCAAAGCGGAATCAGGAAATCTGGATTCGGTTCGATGGGGTCGGCGCGGCAACCAAGAAGGGGTATGCACCCCCGAAAATGTACACCGTGGCGCTCGGTAACATCTTCGACGATGACGAAGTCCCGTTCTAACAATCGACCGAACGGATACTATGCGCGGGTGCCCACGACCCGCGCTGTTCGCATTCTGGGGGATTGATGCCACGCAAGGCCGAATTGACTATCGACGATGCGGGGGTCCCCATCGCAACCCCTCGCCCCGGTCGCCGAGTCGCCAAGCGCGCCGCCGAATCGGCGACCCCGTCCCGCACCCCTGTTTACCATCCGAAACCCGACTGGCCGTGGCCGATCCGACCTTACCAACAGGAAGCATACGATGCGTTCCAGGCCGGCCGCCGCCGGCAGTTACTTGTATGGCACCGCCGCGCAGGGAAGGACATTTATGCGATGTCCCTGGCGCGCATCGAATCGCAGTCGCGCGTGGGCGGATATGTTCACTTTTTTCCCTACCACGTCCAGGCGAAGCGCGCGATCTGGAACGGGGTGGACCCGCGCCTGGGTGTTCGGTTCATCGACCACGCATTCGGCGACCTGACCGTTGCGACCAACAAAACCGATATGATGCTCGACTTCGAGAATGGCTCGACCTGGCAGATGCTAGGCTCGGACAATTACGATCGCGTGGTGGGGTCGAACATCGTCGGCGTTGTGTTTTCCGAATGGGCGCTATGCGACCCGCGCGCCTGGGACTATATCCGTCCGATCCTGCGCGAAAATAACGGCTGGGCAGTGTTTATTACCACCTATCGGGGTCGAAACCACGCCTGGCGCATGGCGCAGTCAGTCAAGGACAACCCCGCTTGGTACTTCGACCTTCGCACGGTTGCGGATACGTTCGACGTTGACGGCAACCCGATCCTGACCGCCGAGGATATAGACCTCGACCGGCTCGAAGGCATGTCAGAATCCCTGATCCGCCAGGAATACTACTGCGACCCCGACGCTGCAATTGACGGCGCTGTTTACGCGCGCCAGTTACAAACACTTCGCGACGACCCGCAACGCCTGGCCCCCGTCTGGGACCCCGCGCACCCGGTTTATGCCTGTTGGGACTGGGACGCCTGGCCCGCGTCAGCATCCGTCGCCTGGGTACAGTTGCAACCGCGTCCCGCGATCCTGGCGGCGCAGACGTTCGACTTTGAGACGGTCGGCGAATGCTTGTCCGCAGTCCGCCAGGCGCGCTATCCATCCTTGCACCTGGTCGCGGAGCGCAACGCAGGCATCGCCGAGGCGTTCCAGGGTTTCGGCATCTGGCCGACGATAGTGCCCGCTGCGCCGCCAGGCGTGACCGAGTTTGCTACGCAATCCCTACTCGACCGGGCGACGCTCGACCCGGTCGCATGTGAACGCCTGGTCGATTCACTCCTGGGTTATGTCCGACGCGAAGTCCGCAGTGAAACCGATGGCGAATTGATGTTCGCGGACAAGTACGCGACCTCCTGGCATAACTACATGGCGCACGCGCTCGAACTCGCGGCAGTCTGGGGGCATACTGGGGGTGCGGACTGGTCGCGAGCGCCCGATTATCGGGTCTTCGACCGTCGCCGAATCTGACCAACCCGGAGTAACCACATGGCGCGCCTATCCGAAAAGAATCTGCTACAAAGCATTCGCGAACAACTGCTCGACGCCCACGGCGCGCAGTCCGACAAGGTCGCGGCGGATCGAAAATCCGCGCTCGACTACTATTTTCAACGCCCGCGCGGCGATGAAGTCGAGGGCGGCTCGACAGTGGTATCGGGCGACGTTTCGGCAATGGTTGAGGCGGTTCTATCGCAGTCAATGGATGCGTTCAGCGGCGATTGCATCGCCGAGTTTGCAGCGTATGGGTTGCAGGATGAAGACCAGGCCGCGCTCGAATCGGCAACCGTGCAGCACCTAATCATGGGTGCTAATAACGGGGTCATACAACTAACCCAGGCAATTAAGGATGCGCTGCTCGTCCGCAATGGCTGGGTGAAATGCTGGGTCGACCGGCGGACGCAATCCCTATCCCGCAAACTCACCAACGTCACGCCAGAGGCGCTGGCGAGTCTACTCGACGCACCGCCAGGCTACACAGTCGAAACGACGGCCTACGATGCCGAGACGGGCGACGCGACCGTAAGAATCACCACCACACAACAGACGTTTCGCATGGAAGTGGTCCGGCCCGAAGATATGCGCTATCTCCCGACCGCGCGCCTCGACGATTTGCAGTCCGAGGGGTTCATAGCGCAGTGGCACGTATCGCCGAGGTCCGACCTGTTGGACTGGGGGTTTCCAAAATCGAAAGTCTCGCAACTGCCGGTCTACCGATACCCAACCCGACTTGAGGAAGGTTTGAGGAAGCCCGGCGGGACGCATGGCAACGTCAGCGGAATCGACGCCTCGCGCGACCTGGTCGAGTGGTATGAATGCTATGTCCTGATGGACGACGACGACGACGGGCGCAGCGAGCGCCGCCGCCTGGTGGTCGCCGGCCGTGACTGCGATGTCCTGTTGTCGAACGACCCCTGGCATTCGGTCCCGTATGCAGTCGGGACCGCGATTATCAATCCGCATGAACTGACCGGCATATCACTGTATGACAAGCTGCGGCAAACCCAGGACGTTACCACTGGACTGCAACGGGCGCTGCTCGACAACGTCGAGGCAATCAATCGTCCGAAGCTGGCAGCGCTCGATGGGCTGGTCAATCAAGACGATCTTGATAATCAGCGGGTGACGGGCACTATCCGCGTTCGCATGGCAGCGCAGGATGTTAACCGGGCGATTATGCCGCTACAGATTCCCGACATCTCACCTGGGCTCTTGATGAACCTGGAATACCAGCGCGGCATCCGTACCGAGATGGGCGGCGCATCACTCGAACTGGCGACGGGGCAGATGCAAGTGGCCGACCGGGTCGGGTCGCAGGGCGTTGACCGCATGTATTCAGTCATGGAACAACTGGCTGGACTCATGACCCGGACGCTCGCGGATTCGCTCATCCGGAATATGTATCTTTGCGCGCACCGCGCGTTGCGGTTCGATTTTGAGGGTCCGCTTCCCATCAAGATGGGCGGCCGATGGATCCGTCAAGAGCCGTCAACCTGGCCCGCTCGGGATTCCGCGTATGTCAACGTCGGCGCGTCGCCTGGCGAACGGTCGAGGCGGATCGAGGCGTTAACCGGACTCGCGCAACAAATGGTAGTACTGGCCGAACGGGGCATGGATGGAATCCTGGTATCGAGTGAGCAGTATTACCAGGTCATGATCGACTGGGCAAAGGCAATGGGCGTGGTATCCCCCGAGAAGTACCTAATAGACCCGCGTTCGCCCGAGTCGCAGCAGGCGAAGCAGGCGAAGCAGGCCGACGCACAGGCGCAGAGTGAGGCGCAGAATATGTTCTTAAAGCAGGCGGTTGAACTCGAACAGTTGCGGACGGCGATGACGAAATACGTAGCAGACACCAGGCTACAGTTCGACTACTGGAAAGAGACGCTGAACGCGGAAATCGAGGAAGCGAAAATCGTCGGCGCGGCAACGTCCGACCTGGTCAAGATCGCGGCTGCGCCCGCCGAACGTGAGGAATCCCCCGAATGAACCCGACACCAAACACGATTGAAGAAAACCCCATCCTCGGACGCTCCATGATATATGCCGAGGCTCGACAGTTGCGCGCCTCGCAACTGCTCGACTCCTTACTCGACGACTTCGAGCGCCAACAGGTCGAGGCAATGTGCGAGGCACCCGACCCGGTGACGCTCACCCGAGGGCAGACCGCATACCAAACCATCCGCAATTTCAGAGAATATCTTGATGACCAAACAGCGCAAATCCTCGACGACTCAGCCTACCAGGGAAATGCCCAGTCCGCAGGCGGCACCCGCACCAGACTCCCGCGCGCCCGGTTCGGTGAGTCTGGAAACCCGACCGGCTGACGGTCTGCCGGTCGCCGAGCGGTCAGACTTTCGCGACCAGGTCGGCGCGGTGGCTGACCTATTGCGGGGTGGTCCTGCGCCTGGGAAAGCCCAGGAGCAGCGCCCGCCGCCGGCCGACGCCAACCCACCCCCAACCCTGGCGGATGCCCTGGAACCGGCCGCGCCGGCTGCGTCGGAACCGGATGCGCCCGCGCCCGCAAAACCCGGCACGTTGCAGGCAATCGCCGAGCAACTGGGGGTAGATCCGGCTGTCCTGTATGACGTTGAAATTCCGACCGCTGAGGGCGACTCGATCCGGCTCGGCGAACTGAAGGACTACTACCAGGGGCGCGACCAGGTCGAGGCTGGCAAGCTGGCGTGGGCTGAAGAACGCGAGCAGCAGGAAGCGGACATCCGCCGCGCGCGGGCGGAATTGGCCGAACTGTTGTCTGCGGTTCCTCGGGATAAACTCAACCCCCAGGTCATCGAAGCAGCGCGGCGCTCGCACCTGGCGCGTATGGAAATCGAACGGCAACGGGTAAACCAACTGATCCCGGCGTGGCAGGACGACCAGGCGCGAGAAGCGGACCTGACCGGAATCCGCGAACACCTGGCGGAGTTTGGTCTACCGGCTGGTGCCTTGTCTGAGATTCAAGACGCGCGTATGCTCGCGTATCTGCGTTCCAACCTGGAACGCAAGCGAAGGGTTGAACAGGCGCTAGCCCAGGTCAGGGTCGAGAGATCGACCACCGGGCAGGCCCGCACCCCGTCGAACTCCGCACGCCGCGCCCCCACCGGGCAGGCACCAGGTAGCACCCGAGGCGGATCATCAAATAACCGCGCGACCCCGCAACGGGTACGCGCTATTGCTGATCTACTTCGAGGCGAATAATCATGGCTACTTCAGACTATTGGGATACTGCGGACCTCAAGGCTATCCAGGCTGGCGGGCTTGTTAACGAAGACGTCATGCAGGCCGTTTGGGACTTGAGCAGAATACCCCTACCCTTCACCGACCGCATCGGTTCGTCATCCGCGTCGAACTCGTATACCGAGTGGACCGAGGATAGTCTTGCCGATCCCGACCTGACGAACGCAGTTGTATCCGGCGCGGACGCGACCGGGAACAACGCGAAGGGCGGCAGTCGGGTCGGCAACCATTGCCAAAACTCGGTAAAAGTCCTGGCAGTGACCGAGCGCGCGAACTCGACCGACAACATCGGCCGCGCGAACGAGTCGGCGTATCAGATCATGATGCGGCAACAGGAACTGCGCCGGGATGTCGAGGCAATCGCGTTGTCTCCGCAGGCATCCGTCCAGGACGATAACAACACCACCGCAGGCAAAGCGGGTGGGTTCGATGCCTGGCTGGTGACGAACACCGACAATGGCGCAACGGGTGCGGACGGCGGATTCAATACCACGACGAAAGTAGTCGCGACTCCCGATCCGGGTGACGCGCGTTCGCCGACCATGCTGGAACTCTCCGACCTGATCGAGTCGTGTTACCTGAACAACGCCAACGTCACGATCCTGATGGCGCGCCCCGAAATCATTCGGGGGCTGAATGGGTTCATTCTGGCAACGCCAACTGCGGCGAAGGTCGCAACGCCCACGGCGAACGTGAGCGGGTCGGGCGGCGGGGTGAACCAGACCGCGCAGGGATACGTCAACGTGCTGGTGACCGACTTCGGGACCTCACTCGAAATCGTGCCGAACCGGCTGCAACAGACCTACAACAGCACCGATGTCGGACCCGTTCCGGTTTCGACGCTGTTCCTGATCGACCCCGAGCACGTTGGTCTGGGCTTCCTGAAGGGCTATACCACGCAACCGCTCGCGAAGCTGGGTTTGTCCGAACGCGCACAGGTTTCGGTAGACTGGACCGTCAAGGTTTTTGTTGAGAAAGCCCACGCCGCCTATCGTTCCCTGAAAGATGGTGTTTGGTCGGCGGGCAGCGCCTGATGGACGACGACGTTAAACCGTTCGAGCGGTTTGGCGTTCCGGCGGGCGCTGCTCGGGGCAATCCCGTCCGGCGCTCGGTCCTCGCGGCGGTGGCTGACATCCGCCGCGAGGGCGTCCGACCTGGTACGCCCTGGGGTGGGGTCGAGCTGATGATTCCCGAACTCGATTATGCGGTCCTAACCCGGCGGTTTCCGGACCTCGGATCGCCCGACCATGAAATCCGACTGCGCGCCTGGAAAGGGTTCCTGGCAACCTCGGCGGCGGATCCCTACCGGGTTCGCCCTCGCAACCTGGCGAGGTCCTGAATCATGACTGCGGTTGCAGTCATTGCGATATTGGTACTCGGCGCGGTCCTGGGGTTTGGCAAGCAACATCCGACCGAAGAACCGCGCTGCAAAGCGCGCTGCGAATGCGAGGCACGCGAACATGAATTACCAGACCTTGACCGCCGCGATCCTGGCGGAATCCATGCGGACGGATTTGACCAGTCAAATGCCGCTATTTGTCTCCCGAGCGGGGGAAATGATCGCGCGCGAACTCCGCGCGTCTGAAATGCTCTCGCGGGTGTCGCTCGGCGATGCCGACCTGGTCGAACCCCTGGTGCCGGGGGTCTACTTGCTGCCCGACGACTGGCTCGAAGATCGAACGATCTTTTACGCGCGCACCCCACTGCGGAAACTCTCGCCCGCTGCTATCGGTCCACTGCTCGGCGCATCGTTCCCGGTCGCTTATACGGTTCGCGGAACGTCGGACGGGCTGGTGCTCGAAGTCGGCGGTAGTCCGGGACCCGGCGATACAATCGACTGCGACTACTTCGCGCGGCCGGCGGACCTGGTCGCAACGACCGACACCAACCGGCTACTGACAAACCATCCGGCGGTCTATACCGATGCGGCGCTTTTCTATCTGTACCGATTCACCCAGGACCTCGAATTAGCACAGGCGGCGCTCGATACCTGGACGCATACGCGCGACACTCTGAACGAGCAGGCCGGGCGATTCCTGGCAGGCTCCCAAGCTGCGCCTAAGTACAACCTGGGGCGATTCAAGACTGGCGGGAGATACTGATAACATGGCGCTTGAAACCGGGACTTACATTGACGACCTCGACGCGAACAACCCCCCAGGGTCGGACCCCAAGTCGCAGGGTGACGACCATCTGCGTCTCATCAAGCAGGTTTTGCTTAACACCCTGCTAAACGCGGATCGCCCGCTAGACTTCAACGCGATAGCGTTAAAGGCTGAAGCGGTCCTGTTGACTGGCAACCAGACCGTTGCGGGCCTGAAGACGTTTTCCTCCACTGTGACGGCGAACGAATTGGACGTGGCTGACCTGGCTGGGTCCACCGAAAGGAACGTACGACTGCGGAATATATCCGCCCATGTCCGGCTGGTTCTGAACGGCACAGGAACGGCGGTGGGTCTTTATAAGGACGCGGGTGCGGGTACTGTTCCCGACTGGATTGCTGCGTTCAGAGTGGCCGATGGGGTTATGGAGCAGGGCACGGTCCCGTTCACCCGGACGACTGGTGTAGTCGGACTAACGACCGACCAGCGGATCGACGGATATAAGAGTTTCCAGCAGTCAGTCGAGATTGTAGATGGCGACTTAGCCGTTGGGTGGGACAGTATTACGCGGGAAAAGAACGTGTTTCTGCGAAACTCGGCCGCGGCTGTCAGGCTGGTACTCGACCAGTTCGGAACGACGACTGGCATGTACCGCGACTCGGGCGCGGCGAATTGGATCTTCGGGTTTAATGTGACCTCGGGTGAGATGACGCACGGCACCGTCCCCTGGGGTAGAGTCACCGGCTTTCCCGGCGGCATAACTAGCCCCATGCTGTATAAATGCTCGGGGCGGGTCGACGTTGCGGGCGTGGTTCAATATGTCAACGGCTGCACTATAAGCAAGATCAGCACCGGGCGGTGGCGCGTCACACTGTCGGACTGGTTCACCTTCCCAAACCGTGCCGTGGTGTCTGTATCGTGCGACTTCAATGACGAGGCATCGAACACTGGCCCGATGGTGAACTTTCGCAACCTCACTTCGGATGGGTTTGAGATACAAACCCGGAACGGCGGATCGACTAACAGCTTCAACGATATAACCGGCTTTTCCTGGCATGTTTGGCAGGGTCCATAACCATGTCATACCCGAAGCGCCTCATATCGTTTCGCCCCTATGGTGGGGTTGTCACCGATGTCCCGGCGTCCGAACTCGGCGACGAATACCTATCCGACGCCTGGAACGTGCGATTATCGCAAGGGGTTCCCGAGCGGGCGCGCGGATGGCGCGAGGCATATCCGTCGCCGACCGTGGCACCCTACAACCTCATTTCAATCCAGAACCCGGCGGCGGACTACTGGGTCTATGTCGGGGCCGAATCACAGTGGGCGGTGAACCGTGACGGGCATACAGACATAACCCATGCGGACGGTCTGCTACCGCAGACGCGAACCGACCGGCATAGTCTCTGCACGCTCAATGGGGTTCCGATACATAACAACGCGCTCAACGCGCCTATGTATTGGGATCGCCTGTTGACCTCGAAGTTTGTCGATCTGCCCGACTGGCCCGCAGACACCCGATGCATAAAAATGGTGTCACACCTGTATCACCTGTTCGCGTTGGGCATCGAAGATGGGGAAATCCTAAACCCGAGCCTGCTACGCTGGTCGGATGCTGCGGAACCGGGCACCGTGCCGGGTTCATGGACCCCGAGCGCCAGCAATCAAGCGGGGTCTGCCGAACTATCCGACACCCCCGGCGCACTACTGACAGCGCACACCCTGCGCGATACGCTGCTGATATACAAACGGGACGCGATCTATGCGGCGGACTTTGTCGGCGGCGACCAGGTCTATACCATTCGCCCACTGTTCCGAAACATGGGGTCAATATCGGGGCGCGCGGTGGCGGTGGGTCCGCAGGGTCACGTATTCGTGACGGATGATGACATCGTCATGACTGACGGCAACGGGTTAAGGTCCCTGGCGAACTCGCGGATACGCAATCGCCTGTTCGACAACCTGAACGGATCGCGCCCGTTCGACATCGTGGCATTCTACCAACCGCTGCGCCGGGAAACTTGCATCGCCTATCCGACCGGCGGCGATTCGTTCGCGAGTGAAATCCTGGTGTGGTCACACGATACCGACACCTGGGCTATCGCGCAGGGCGACGGCATCGGCGCGGCGGCGGAGGGGGCGATTGTTGACGATGTCGCTGCCGCCGAAAGTTCATGGGATGCCGACGTTGGAGAGTGGAACCAGTCTAACCGGGTATGGAACGACTCGGGGCAACGGCTGACCCGGCAAATCCTGGCGGCGGTTCCCGACGCAATGCAACTGCGTCTGGTGGATACGCTCGACCCCACGCACCGCAACGCTTGGATCGAAAAGGCCGATATGGCGCTCGGCGATCCGTCCCGTTTGAAATGTCTGCGGCGGGTTCATGTTCGCTGGCAGGGGCGCGAACCGCTCACCCTGCGCGTTGCTTCGCGCATGACCGTCAACGGCACGCAGACCTGGGCACCCGCAGTTGTCATGCAGCCTGGCGACCAGGTCGCGAACGTGCGGATATTGGGGCGGTTCATAACGATCCGTTTCGAGTCTGCGGGCACGGAAATCTGGCGGTTGTCGGGGTTCGACCTCGAGGTCGAGGATAGGGGCTATCAATGACCGCAAACCGCCGCTATTCGCCCGCAACAGTCCCCCAGTCGCCGGGACTGCTGCCCCGGTATCTGGACCGGGAATTACGCAAGGTCGGCGCGTCGATTACTGCGCTCGAAGATAAATTACCCGTCCGGGTGCTGCTCGGTGAGTCGACCGTCCAACAGGCACCGGCTGGGATAGGCGACGCCAACCGGATACAGATTAGTTTCGGTCCCGCGCAGGGCGACGCGACCACACCCGTTCAACTGCTCGCTGATGGGTCGATCCTGTTTAACCAGGCCGGGATTTACTCTATCGACACTCGGTATATGTTCCAGCGCAGTGGGTCGCAACAGAATGCAGTGCTGTTTATCCGTGGGGTGTTCGATGGCGTCCAGGTCGGAAACCCGATCGCGGTAGTATTGAACGAGTCGACGTATACTACCTATGAACAGTACACCATAGCGGGGTTGATACCCCAGGGTGTTACCCTAGCCTGGCAACTGGCGCGCGACCCGGCCGGCGTAAACGATGGATTCCTGGCGACGATTGCCAGCGGCATCGGCTGGGGGTCGACCCCGTCCGCACTAGTTCGCATTCTGAAATTCTAAGGAGGCTCCGCGATGTTCGGAATCGGCGGCAACAAATCGAAAAGCAAATCGACGCAGACCCAACAGAGTACCGACTACTCGCGCTCGACGCAGTCGATTGCGTTCGCGGACCTGTTCTCGCAACTGTACTCGGGCGCTGCTGCAACTGCGGGGCAGATTACCGGACAACCGTTGCAATCGCGTGCCGATCAGTTGTTCGACCAGGGCACCAGTTTCCTCGGCGGTTTGATGGGCGGCGAAGGGCAGGACTATCTAGCGGGTCGCGTGACCGGCGATGACCAGTTATTGCAGTCGCAAATCGGCACGCTACAGGAATCGCTCGGGCAGATGTTCCGCGAGGAAATACTTCCAGGCGTTGCGAGCCAGTCAGTCGCGGGTGGCACGCTCGGCGGCGGCCGGCAAGGGGTCATGCAGGCGCGCGGCGCGCAGGATGTTATGAGCCAATTCCGCCAGGGCGTTGTCGGGTTGATGGGGCAGGACCAGGCCGCGCGGGACAACGCAGCGCTTGGATTGATGGGTGGACAGATACAGGCGGCCGGGACCGGACTCGGCGGCCTGACTGGCCTGGCTGGGATCGCCGAACTATCCGATGCCGCACCGATGTCCGGGTACGCGGCGCTCGCGCGGATCCTCGGGGGTCCGACGACGCTGACCGATCAGGTTTCGTTCGGGCAGTCGACCGGCACCGCAACGTCGAAATCGAAATCGGGCGGATTCTCGCTCTCGTTCGGTGGTGGTTAGTAGGGGGTATCAGATGGCATTCATGGACTGGCTGGCAGGCGGTGGGCGACGGGTTGGCATGGATGCCGCGAGTACGGGCGAGGCAGTCGCGAGCGGGGTTACTGCGGGCGCGGTGTTCGGGGGTCCGGTCGGCGCGCTGTTGGGTGCGGGGGTCGGACTGTTACGGTCGGCCGGCCGCCGGTCGGCGCTCGACGCGATGGCGGCGGATGCTGCCCTGGCTGAACATACCCGGTCGGCGTTGATGGCTAGTTTGGCACAGACGCAGTCAGCGTTGACCGATCCTTATGACAAGATGCAGGCCGAAAACATCGGGCGGCAGATTGCGGTACTGCAAAAAGGCACCGTATCGAGTGATCCAGACGTTCGCGCACAGTCGCAGGCGCAGCTTGTGCAATACTTCGGCGATATTGACGGGCTATTGCAGGATGCCCAGGGCGGCGCGGCGGCGGAGTTTGAGTATAAGCGCGGCCGGCTCGACGCCCTGGCGGACCAGACGCAGGCGGACTATGAACAGTCACTAGACGCGGCGCGGGGGTTGCAGTCAACGGGGGCGTCGATTCACTCGATCCTCGCGTCTGATCTGCCGACTGATTCACCGCTGTTTGCGGGGTCGCTGATTTCCTTGCTCGAACAGTCTCAGCGCAACATGCTGGTCGACCCATACGGGACTTCGGAATATATCCAGGACACGGTCGGGCGAATCCCTGGGGTCGGCGGGATGCTCGGGGCGTGGCTCGGCGGCAAGGCCGAACTCGCGGAAAACACCTTCACCCGCGAGCAGTGGCGGCAAATCGCGGACTCGTTCCTGGTCGGCGGCAAACAAGCGCAGGCCGGCGCGATGCAGCAGGCGGTTCAGCGGGCGCAGATGTTGCAGCAGTCCGCGCAGCAGTTGGGGTATGACCCGGTGGTGGACTACGCGCGCCAGGTCGAAACGGGCAAGCTGCAACCGATAGGCGGGGTCGGGGGTCCGGGGCAGTATCAAGATGTCGAGGTCCCAGCGCTCGAAGGCAGTCCCGGATGGGGCGCGTTCAACGAAAACGTGACGGATCCAGTGGGGGCGGCGCTCGGCGATGCGGCGGCAGGCACGGCGGATGCGTTCAGCAAAGCGGGGCGCGCGGTTATGGGCGTCCCGAAAGCTGCGCGCCAGGGCGCGGCGGATGCCTACCGGAACGTGGTGGACTTCATCGCACCCTATGCGAAACCCCTGGTGGAAGGCGCGCCCCCAGAACAGCCTGCGCCGGTCCTGCGTGGCAGGATCGAGCGTAAACCCCGCACCCCGCGCGGTACTGACCGGAGCATGAACCGATGAATAACTCGGGAATCCGTTTTCCGAAGATCCACATTGCGGAGAGTGTGCGTCAGCGGATCCTGGCGACGTTCGAGGAAATGGGCGGCCGCGTGCCGGGCGTCGACGACTGGCTGCCAGGCTCGATACCGCAACCGCGCGACCCCAGGGTGCCATCGGTCGGGGTCGGGCAGGATGTCGCCCTCGGGGCTGCAATGGCCCCCACGGCCGCTATGGGCGGGCAGGGGGTCGAGGCGGACCCGGTGGCGATGCAGGCGGCGGGACAGTCGCTCTTGACGGGCGGCAACCTGGTGGACTCGCTCGGGGGCTAGATGAACTCGACGCTAAATCCGGTGGGTGGAGCGGGCAAGGAAAAGTAGACCGGGTCGCCGGTTCCCCCCTCGGACCAGGTCCGGCAGACGACGTTGCTGGCCTGGGATTCTCCGCCTCGCCCCGAAGCGGTCATGTAGAAGCAGTGTATGCCGTCGACCAGGTCGAGAGTTTCGTCCGCCAGTAGCGTGCCTGGCGGATAAGTCCGCAACAGTTGGTCACCGCCGGTTTGCTGTAGATACAAGCGGACCTGGTCGAAATCCCCATCGACGAAAGGCTCCCCCTCGGTTGTCCGGTCTGGATCGAGCCAGGCGAAGCGCGCCGTGCGTTCAGCGGCGGAGGCGTGGGTGGCAAGGCACCACAAACCGGCGGCGATCATACCGACCAGGAGCAGGGGTAATCCTTTGCCGGGTTGCCAGTCTATGCGGCGCTCGACGCCTGTGCGCCGCTCGGGTTCGTGGGTCATGGTTTGGGACCTCGGGGTGGTGAGGTCCCATGATAGCGGGCAGGCGGGGCGGGCGGCTACAGGCGGCGCGCCTCATAATGAGCGGGGGTATCGGTATCGAGCCAGGCGTCGGCGTTGTCGACTGCGTCGCGAAGGTCGGCAAGTAAACACTCGGAATACAGGTCGCCGGATCGTTTCACGCTCTTGACGACGCGGCTGGCCGCGAGCACCAGGGCGCGCAGATCGCGTTCAAGGTCGGCAAGGTCCTGGCGCGGATCGTAGGGTTTAAAGTCGGTCATTACAGGCACCCCCCGGTCGAGAAGTTCGGGGTGCAGGCCCGCCAAGTAGCGGCCGCACCGGGTGCGGGCGCGGGCGCGGGCATCGAGGCGCGCGTTGCGTCCTGGTGGATGCGCCAGAAGTCGGCGCGGTTCGAGGCGTCGCGGACCTGACGACTCAAACACTCGATGGTTTGACAGGCGGGCGGCGGGGGCGCTGCGACGCACCCGCTCAGGGCGGCGAGGGTAAGGACTAACGCCAGGCGGATCATGACTGCGCTCCCAATTTGCGAACCAGGTCGGCATCGACCGGGGCGCGGTCTGCGCCCAGTTGGTCGGATGCGCCTCGGCAATAGGCTAGTTCAATAAGCAGGTCGAGGAAGCTGCGCGCGGTGGGTTCGTCGGCGAGGCACGCGGCGAGGTACTGGTACGCACCGAACGCCTTGTCAGGGTTCTTCAGTCCTTCCATGTAAGCGTCGAGGCGCTGTTCGATGGGCGAGGCGTTGCGAGTGTCGGTCATGGTTGGTACTCGGTAGTGGTTAGGGGTGACCATCATCGCCGGGTTGTATCGCCTGGTCAACCCCCACCCCTCGACACGAACCGTGCCAACATGCTAGTCAACGCACCAGGCTACTCGCCACGAACCATGCCAACATGCGAGCCAACGGATAGCCGTGCGTGCGTGACATGCGTGCGGACGTATGCGTTGACGTGCATGTTAACAGGCTCGCGGGTGCTGAGG
>Ga0209492_1000256_pt1 | contig 17467 bp, 11 predicted proteins | sample PPLLak12cMay2015_FD_187253 | JGI IMG/M metagenome (GOLD analysis project Ga0209492, IMG submission 187253) | Freshwater sediment microbial communities from Prairie Pothole Lake near Jamestown, North Dakota, USA - PPLs Lake P7 Core (1) Depth... | ecosystem: Environmental > Aquatic > Freshwater >... | reverse complement strand
CAAGGACCCACTGAACCCTTGCCTAAGTATCCCTGGGGGCAATTATAACAGAAAGCTTGGTCTGGGTTGCCTGGTTTGCGGAAAGTAAGCGGTTTAACATTGTATGGCATTTGACAATATCCTGTTTTGGAGTCACATCCACCAAAGTTGTTAGGGTAATTCTTGTTACCTTGATAATATGGGCAATCTGTATCTTTTTCACATTGTTTTTCCCATAAAGCATTGGCTTGTTCACAGACAGTCTGGTCTTTAATTTGACTGATTTTAGAATTATTTTTAAATTCTAATTGAGGTGAAAAACACGTATATTTTTCTTTTTCTTGAGTTTTTTGAATATGTTTAATATACTCATCGCGGGCTTCAGTATTAGATACCATCCGATATAAGGGTTCACGTGATTTAGCTAAATAAAACAGATCATCAAGTTCTTTGACATAAGTGAAGTCATCCCATACATCTTGACTATAATCAAGTGCTGGGAACCGTAGATACTTCAGGTGGTATCGGTTCTGACTAATATCAACATTGATTAGCATTTCTCTCTCAAAGTTAGATTTTAAGTGATGATTAATGTTAGGGTCTACTTCTACTGGGTATTTAATATCATCAATTGTATACCGCTTATAAACCTTAATAATGATCAAGACATCCGTCTGATCACGCCAATAGTATTTAATTTTCTCTTTTCTAAAACCAACAATAGGAATTTCTAGATTAAATCGCCGATTAATTTCATCAATAACATCGGTAATGATGGTTTGGGTCTGGGAGTCCATCTGTGCCCAATCTTGTATTGTATATGGATATGATCTTTGCCACTCCTGATTATTGCGGTTATGGAGCCTCATATTACTGTTAAAGTCTTTCTCCATTTTATGAGCAAGTGTTAATAAGATTTGGTCAAAACGGCGGTTGACATAAGTAAATGGATAAACCCAATCAGGTAACGGTTGAAAAGGGCCGATCTTTTCACTATTAGATGGTTTAACTACATTTAAATCTTGATGTAATGTTGTCGTTTCATTAAAGTTCATAATATTACTCTTAGGTGAACGGAATTCATATGAAGTTGGGGCTGATGCGGGACCTTCTATTTGACAATTGAATGGTTCCACATTTGGTTTTAAATTCTTATAAACAAAGAATATGAGCCCAATAATAAGCCCAATAAAAATAATATTGATATATGGTATCATCTATATCATAGGTCAATATAAAAAATCAAATTCGTCAACGTGTCAACGAGTCAACGAGTCAACGAGTCAACGAGTCAACGAGTCAACGAGTCTAGAGTAAATCATCCATACCTTCAGCTTGTCCATCTGTATCAATTTCGCCACCAAATCCACCAACATTATCTTCTGCTGTATATTCCATATCACCATCATTTTGAACTTTTGTGACGGGTTCTTCAATTGAATGACTAGGTTCATCACCACCCTTAAAACCAAGTCTTTTTCGCTCTCGGTGAATGGCCTCTTCAGTAAGCATTGATTTCTTTTGAACGGTTTTACGTTGACTGGCATGCCTGATGATTTTCATATCAATTTCGTTATTACTTGTATCGTTAATATCCTGTTCTGAGAGAATGATTTCTAAAAATATCTCAACTAATGTCGCATACTTACCAGTGTCTCTCCCAGAAGGCCAGTTCTCATTTAGTTCGCGGATAAGTTGATAATTAAGATATGTACTAACCATATCAACAGAGACACCCGTATGCTTCGGAGTCTCTTTACTACTAGTTATTTGTACAGCTTTATCAATCAGTGACCGTAAGGGAGTATCAATGTTATCTAAATAATCAGAAGAATGACCAACTAATTGATCAATTTGTTGGTTGGTTAGTGTAAACTTATATGTTTTCAAAATCTCACCATATTCTTCATCAAATTTAATACGGTATCCTTCTTTATCCCTTAAAGGATAAAAGAATTGTGTCTTGAGTCGGTACATCATATAGTGAAGTAAATAGAAGTGTCCTCTCAATGCATCGCATCTGGCTTGTTTTAAGCAATCAAGCTCCCTTGTGATCAGAGAAACCCTGATATAATCATCCCATTGATAATCATGTGTATATTTAAGTTTATTAATTTGATTAATGTAATCATCTGATGATAAGGACCCAATCTTCTTTAACTTATTGGAATCAAACGTTTTTTTCTCAGAATTTTTTTTATTTTTATTGAATTGTATCAGTTTACCGTTTAATAATTTGACTTGCTCTTCAAGCAGATTCGGGAGGTCCTTGATATTAGAAATATCAACTGGCTTCTGATATACGTCGTGAGGAAATATGTGCGGTTTATCTTTTTGAAGACTGAAAACAAATTGATAATCATGTATTTTGGATACAGTTTTGTTTGTCTGTTCGAAGTGTTTTGACTTATGAGAGAGTAAGTCCTTCTGTTGTTGTGCTATATGAGTCAGTTTTTGATGTAGTTGTGAAATTTCCTGTTTCGTGGCAATGACATCATCATTATCGATAATCTGGTGTAATATGGTATTATCTTGTAAGTCCTTATAGATATTACTACGTGTTAAAACATCTTGTGATGTTAGCTGCTCTACAGGCCCTTCAGGGCCTGAGATGATATAATCTATGTAGAGGTCTAGTGTAATGGAGCAAATTATTGAAAAGTTATCAACAACTTCAGATAATTCTGCGATTGATTTATAGCAATCGGGTTCAGGTAATGATTCAGTCAGTACTGTAGCCAGTTCACTACTTTGAATTAATTCAAAAATAGTATGTGTTAACTTCTCATTTTGCTGTATAAGCTGTAAGCTTAAATATCGGCGTTGATCATCAAGGTTAGCTGAACTTGGTGTCGGTCCAAGCTCATCTGATGCGGTAGTTGCGGTAGTAGGTGTCTTTTTGTCCCTATAATTGGGTTCAATAAATGATTCATTAGATAATTGTTGATAGTAACGAGTAATTGTTTGTGAAGCGTATTGTGGAAGGCTCATGTCATCAACTAACAAGAATTGTTTTTGTCTTTCATTTAGTGGTTTCTTTTTCACAATTAAGCTAATTTTATAAACCATTTCAGTAAACTTGTGCTCTTGGTCTGATTTAGTCAAGTGTTCATCATTTAAGACATTAATCAGATCTAATTGAGAAAATACATGTGCAATTGATACACTCTTAGAAACGCTAGCAATAGCAATGATAACTAGCAAAAAACGATCAATGACTGATTTTAAGATCAGTTCTCGTAAGTTAGCATCAGAATCAGTTATTTGTTCCATAAGTTTCAAGTTATCCTCAATATTTAAACTCGCATTAATGTTAACATCACTTACTTTTAAAAACACAGTATATTGGATAATTACGGTATTGATTTGTCTTGGTGATAAACGATGAACCATTAATAATTGGTTAAGTCGCAGATAATTCATAACCTGACATGCATAGTATTCTCCACTCTCATGATCGCGTTTGCTACAGTCTAGGACATCTTCAAGAGATAACTCTGGTAGTTTAGGACCTGCTAGTAGAGCATTAATCTCTGATGCATCTCGTGTTTCAAGACCATCTTCACCGAAAACAACCGTATCAATATCATCTATATCAAATATGGCATGACAATAACGGCAGACATGTTCATGTTGATATATATCAAGATATTTATCCTCAGGGTCATCATACAGTGTAATGTTAATATGTTCACAACCGATGACATCATTTGTTTCAGAGTCAATGTATGTGTGATTCTTGAGCACACCACGGGTATTAATGATGTCTCTTAACGCGTTTATTGCATCTTGGTCATGTTTACCTAGTCGGTTAATCAGCTGTTCAATGGTTGAGTTTCTAATTCGTAGTTGTTTAACATCAATTTGTATCTCAATTGGTGTTCTCTGGTTGACCTTACGACTAATCTTGTTCAATAATTGAATATTTATCTCAGCTTTCTGGATCTCTTTTCCTAGATTTGTCATCAGTTGGTCCTTAGAGGTAACGATATGGTCTAAAGCTAACAGATAGTCCTTTTCTAACTGTGTTTGGTCAATTTGATGCTGTTTAGTATAAACCAATAATGGTGAATAGACATTATGGTTTTGATCCAGAACATAAACGTTCTCAAAACTTGGCATTAATCGTTCAGAATCAACATAAACTAAGGGTTTTTCGTGTGATGGACGGTATCCGAATTCTTTAGCCCTTTGTATTAATGTTGTATGCTGATTGATAAGCGTCTCCAACTCACCTGTTAATTGTTGTAAATGATGTGTTTTTTTGTCTAATTGTGATTTGATATTGGTTTTTTTACCAGTTTCAATTGATTGTAGTAAATATCGACGGCGATCCATTAGATAATATAATTTACCAGCATCTCGTTGTCGTGTTATCCAGATGGCTCGATTAGTCCCACTATCATTAATATTTCCTGCAAAAGGATAGGTTCCATAGGCTTTAATAATGACTGGATCTTGCAGAAAAGGTAATTCAATCGGAGAATCGATTTTCCCTTCTGGGAGCACATTAATCTTTAATAACTCATCTAGGGACTTTCTTTGCTGAAGAAAGTCTGCGTTTTTCTTGAGGATATTATCATTCAGTTGGTTAACAACGGTTGCATAATCAGAAGAAGATAAATCTTGAGGAGAAAGTTCGTAATAATTGAAGATTTTTTCCAATTGATCCAAGTTATCTATTTTTTTCAAAAATCTCTGATGAAGCTTCAGAATATTATCCAAATGAGGAACAAATAAGTTAACTATTTTATGAATTTCATTAACTTCAGCTGATTGTGGGAAAATAACCGCACAAATTGATTGAACATGGTCTGTTATCTTATGAGATAATTCATCTGGACTCTTATAACCCTTAACAGTATAGCCCGACTGGGACCAGTCGGATATGTTATTATCAGGGACGAAGAATGTAACATTTTTGTCAATATGGTTCATGAATTTCCAATTAGGTAAATTGATGGGTAGTCTCAAGAATCCAACCATATCAATATGTTCTCCTTCAAGAACAGGATAATATTTAGTCTCCACACCTCTTTCAAAACGGTTGATTGTTTTAAACACTGGGCCATATGCCTTGCGAATGTTACATTTACCCCCAGATAAGGTGGCTTGTCGGAGAACATGAATAGTATAATCCTGTCGGTCCTTGTCTGGAGTATCGAAGGGTTTGGCATCTTTGGGAGCGACATATCTATGTCTTGAACCGATATAATCAGTCATAACATCTTGTTCTGTTTTCTCTGGTTTTTTAAACAGAATAGTTTCATTTTTCACTTCATCAGACAATGAAATACCTGCTGTTTGGTCACCAACTTCAGGATCATCATAGACTTTTTTAATATCATTAACAATGGGAATTAACCATGGTTGTTGATATGAAGACACGTCTGACGGTGATGCTAGATTCTTTAAATATGCGTAAGTAATCGGGTTATTGATACTATCAGGTGAGCGATATGTAGCGTTCTTTAGAGTTAACTCAAGATAAGTATCGATAATAGAATCGATAGTATCGTCATCTGATAAATTTAATTGAATTAAAGATGCTCTGATTTCATCAGAGAGAAAATCTTGGCGTTTACTGACATCATAAACCATTTCATATTCGGCTTTTTTCTGCTTAACATGTTCAACGTAAACCATATTTTCAGATTCTTCTGGTAATTGTAATACAATTTCTGGTTCTTGATCCAGAAATTCAACACTTAGGTCATCTGTTTCAAGGGCTGATGCCTCTTCCTTTTCAGATTCCGCATCAAGTTCTTCTTCTTGACCAGCACCTCCTAAAAGTATTGATGCCTCATTTAAGTCAATAACATAAGGGTTCATTTTTAAACCTAATACTGACTCAACCAGTCTGAGATTTTCTGATTCAATTTTTATCTTTTTGATCTTATTATGTAAAGCCTTTAACTGTTTAATTTGTTTCCGCGAATTATGTTTAACGGGTATAAGAAATGACTTGCGTTGTGGGTCTAATTGACCGATTGGTTTTGATAGGTTAGAATCAGTACATCGGTAAACCAAATTGTGTGATTTGTACGTGTCTACAATATATGGTTTTTCATTAATTTTGACGAGAATAAGTCTGCGCATATAAGAGTTATGATACTATAACTTATATCAACATATTTTTTTATCTTGTTATCGTTGTCGTTGTTATCGTTGTCTTGTTATCGTTGTCGTTGTCGTTGTCTTGTTATCGTTGTCGTTGTTATCGTTGTCGTTGTCGTTGTTATCGTTACGTGTTATGACATCTTGATATAGGACGTCATAATAAGTCATTAAAAAATCCTAACAAAGGGTTAGTTTACCCTTATTATAGGATAATTGAATCGGTTTACAAGTTTTATTGATTTGTTGACTACTGTAAGTAATAATAAAGTATTCTTTTTGTAAGGCATCAGAATAGAGTAGGTTATCAGTCAACATGAGGTCATATGATAAACGGTACTCCATTGGTGGAGTTTGTTTAAATTTAACGGTAATCAAAAAATTGGAATCAGGAACACATTTGACCAATAATGGTAAATTTAGAAAATCTAATTTGATTAATGGTGCAATATTTAAGTTCTGAGGATGGATTGAATCAATTCTTTGTGGGGAATCTATTGTGCTAAGTAGAACCGTTCTACTATTAAGACTCAGAGTAATTGACTCTATATAATTACCTAAATAATCAACCATAATTGTAGGGTCAATATACCCTTTGATGACATAATTCGATTTTAAAACAAAATTGTGACAATAATCACCTACTATAGGTAATGTAAAAGTATGAAACAAGTCATTATATGACTTATTAGCCGTTTCAGACTTGATAGTAATCGGGTTACTAATAATTGGATGTTTCAGGAGTTGATTGAAATTGTTTGAACCGATAAGTGTAGGAGACAGATAATTCATATTTGATATTTGATATAGTGTTTTACTATTTAAATATTATAAAATTATAAAATGATATAATTATATATCTAAATATCTAAACATATGGCTGATTTAAGCGATGTCTATGGAACTCATTATCAAGCTGAGTCAGCAACAGCTAAAACTAATTATATCATTAATACGATAGCAAATAACGTGGCCCATCGTCAATTTAATTTTAAGTTGACAGATAGTCGCGATTTATGGGATCACAACTACGATATGTTACATACAATGATTGATAAATTGGTTAACAAAGTAAAAGCCATTAATCATCAAATGTGCTTACTATACATTGATAAACAATCAGACAAAATCAATATGTTAAAAGAGCTAGTGGTTAACTCTCCTGTCGAATATTTTTGGATTATTGATGGAGAGTTTAACCGTGCTTATTTCATTTATATTACACCGTATGAAGTCACTGCATATTAATAATACAACTGGCTTATTTTGTAGAAATAACATTGATTAATTGATCTAATTGGTATGTTTCATATTTAAATTTACCGATTTTATTAGAAGGTAGAGGGCGTTCAATCATCAGTGGGATAAGGTTACGGTCAAATTCATTAATAGCAATAGTAATTGGATCGGTACCTTCAGCGACTGTCACGTAAGGTGCAGCACCTTCAGCTATCTGTTGAGCTCGGTAGCCAATAATAGCTGTGAACTCATACTTTGTTAACTTCTTTTGAGGACCTGGGATATTAAGCATTTTCCTTTTTGATTCCATGACTTTCTGGAAATCAGTCAGATCATCATCCAACTCCGATTGATTGGCTAATGATCGGACTAATTCCTCATCTGGTTCATAGTCTCTATCATCTTCGCCTTCTTCGTCAGAGTCCTCATCATGTTCTTCGTTATCTTCTTCCGCTTCTTCTGCTGCGTCAGCAGCTTCTGCTTCTTCCCCTGCTTCAGCTTCAGCTTCATCCACTTCATCGTCTTCTATATCATCATCATCAAACCCTTCATCAAAACCATCATCACCATACACATCATAATCACCAGTATCTTCCATATTTGATAATATATGTATATGTATATATGTTATAAATTAATATATATATATAGAAATTATTCTAATCAATTTTTCCAGTATGTTTGGCAAACGGTACACATATAACCAACATTGAGAATATCGGGATTATGTTGGAAAATAACAATCTCTGTATTTTGTTCACATTGAGGACATTTCATTTTCATAGTTCTCGGTAAACTGCGGTCACACACCATATTTTTGTTTAGTTTGTAGTCACGAGAGGTCCGATTCAATTCATTTACAACGATACATTTTTCTGTCATCTCGGTATTAATATTACCACATAGTCGACACAAATAGGTAAAACGACCGTCTTGATCAATGAAATGATTAAAGATATTATCACATTTATCACAAAACTTAACCATATCTCTTATATGATATTGATATAAAAGAAATTGGATCCAATTAAAATCAATTTCAATTTTTTAAATTATTTAAAAAATGTAGAGATTATGAATAATGATACATTTATGAGTTTTTTTTTTCATATACTATAATATACAAACATGACAAGACACTCATCAAAGAGACATTCTCACCACGCTTCAGTAGCATCTACTCCTGCTATGATTCCTGGAGAACCCATGGCACCTTATTCTGAAACTAGAGTCCAACCCGATGCCCAATGGTTACCCGTCGTACCCATTAGATCACCACTTAGAGTGGTTCAGACACCACTATGTACCAGTTCTGAGACCCCTGCTCCCCAATGGGCCGCTAACGTGATCATCAAAGAAAGTTGCACCTGTGGTGTATCTAGACGCCGTATACCTGTTGCACACGCACGTAACTGCTGGGGAGGTTGCGGATTCCTCAGGACACAATGGAAGGATAATGTCCTTAGACACGTCTATGGAACCAACCCATTCTCTGACACGGTTAACTCTGGTGGTCCTCACTTCCAGTAAGGGTTTTACCAATTTGAAATTTGGAAATTAATTAAATTAAATTAAAATAAATTTAATTTAATTTAAAAAAATTGATGTGGAATATTTCCACTGATAAATAGTATTATCAGTATATCATAACTCATCAAATAATAAAAATGGCAGAAGTGTGTATTGTTGGTTGTGGTTTTGTAGGATTTTCTCTAATTGAGTGTTTTAGTCGGAAGTTTCCATTGATAGGGTATGATATTAGTCAATCACGGATTGAATACCTCAAGAAGAATCATCCAATGAGTAACGTGACTTATACTAGTAATCTAGAGGATACGAAACAGTGCAAGCTTTTTTCAGTAGCCGTACCGACACCACTTAAGAATATAGATAATGACAAACAAATGATGGATTTATCAATTGTTGAAAAAGCATTGAAATCCCTTCATGACCATGTTAACCCAAAGAGTGTCATTGTTCTGGAGAGCTCAGTATCTGTCGGTACAAGTGATAAGTTGCTGAAACACTTCCGTGAGAAAGACATCTTCTGTGGATTCTCACCTGAACGTGTAGACCCTGGACGCCAAACTCCAAAGGATTGGGAAATTCCCAAGATTATCTCAGCTATTGACTCAGAGAGTTTGGAACAGGTCAAATACTGGTACGGTCAAGTATATGAGAAAGTTGTACCAGTCTCAACTATGGCTACGGCTGAGATGTGTAAACTCTATGAAAACTGCTTCCGCATGGTCAACATTGCATACGTCAATGATATGTCTGATGCCTGTGTCAAACACGGGATTGACCCAATTGAGATGATTAATGCTTCATCAACTAAACCATTCGGGTTTATGCCATTCTTCCCAGGACTGGGTGTTGGTGGAACATGTATTCCAGTCAATCCATATTACTTGAAGATTAACTGTGACCTTCCAGTATTAATGAATGCTGTTCAACAAACAGAGAAAAGACCCATTAGTAAGGCACTACAGTATATTGAGAAATACTCACCTAAAAGAGTCCTTGCAATTGGACTTGGATTCAAACCTGGGGAGTCTGTTACGGTGGCAAGCCCAACCTTCCCCTTCATTGAAACATTCAAGAAAAATAACGTTGAAGTTCATTACTATGACCCATTGGTAGAACATGATATTTGTGAGAAGATGCCCCAAGAGAACTGGTGTTCTGATAAACTAGAAAAGGAATATGACCTAATCTTCATCTGTATCAAACAGGTCAAGATTGATTATAGTATCCTAGAAAATGTCACATCATATAAGGTGATTGATTTTACTAAATGTAAGTACTAGATACGTTTAATAAATAAGTAAATAAGTAAATAAGTAAATAAGTAACATCAAGTAACATCAAGTAACATCAAATCACACTACTTTGTACTACTTTGTACTACTTTGTTATATCTGTTAATTCGTTTGCGGATTTTCCCCACCAATAATAACCTGATCAATATAACGTTGAGCATCGGGATGGTGTTCCATTTTTAAGTTGACCCAATGTGACCTTAAAATAGGGGATTGCATCCATCGTCTGAAGGTATTAATCCATTCAACAGAATCCTTCAGTTGACATGTATCCAACTGCTCACAGAAGTAGACATCTGACATCTTTTGGAAAATAATATTAGCCATATGATGTTCTTGTTTTAAAAGTTCTGAAGTGACATTTGGAGATTTTTTCAACTGTTTGATTTCTTGAATGTGAGGTGTATTAGCATACATCTCTAAATATAAACGATCTAATAAGGGATTGTTCATAAAAATCTTATCAATATCATTGAGAGCACTTTGTGTTATGTTTGCGTACTGCAGAGAATTCGTTTTCTCTCTATCCGTTAATTGATGTGTGAATGTCATAATGGTTATAACGATTCCAACTAACATTGAAAAAGTTGTAATAACTTGGAAAAAATTCCCCATTTTCCCTATTAATTGGTCGTTCATCGTCACATAAAAGTAGGCGAGACTAAAGATTGTCACAATAAATAACAATATCAGGACAAATGTTGATTGTTTAATATTATACATGAATGACAGATGATAATATAGATATATGTATTATATATATAAAAATTTATAATTGATAAAAAATGTCTACACGAAAATGTCTACCGTTACGATTGAAGCAACCCAAGCACGTAATGAATGTATTACAGACAACTCCATCTAATAATCAAAACCCATTTAGTTGCCGTAAATTTCATGTCAATAGCGGAATGAAACCAATGTTTGAACGGTTATCACATGCTACAGATATTGACCAAGGTTGTGAAAAACTCTATGATACACCTCCTACAACGACCAGTACACGAAAATATGCTACCCAATTATGTCGCTCAATGTGGCCTGTTCCAAGTAAACCGCTCAAAGTTGCTATCTTCACAGACATGCACTTATTACTCTTACGTCATCAAGACGGAAATGATAAGGCAATTAATCGCATCATTTCTAAACTAGGGAAAGCTGATGTCGTCATCATTGCAGGAGATATAGAGCAGAGTATGTATCCTAATACTCAGAAGATGATTAAGTTCTTTGGTAAGAACCCGTGGGAGCGGATGATAAAGAAGATTAAGAAGCGGTTCTCAGATTCTCCAGTGATTTTCGTTCCAGGGAATCATGAATATTGGTCACGATATTTCAAAAATGACCAAGATCGACCTATGATGATAGAAATAGATGACTTTATGAGGGATACATGTCACAAGAACGGTGTTGTTTTCCTCAATGATGGTGACATGTATATTTATCAGGGAGTGGCGTTTATTGGGGCCACCATGTGGACTGATCTTCCTGTTCCATTAGGTAAAAACAATAAAGCGTGGAATATGAATGATTTCAATAGCATTGTCATGAACAACATCGATACAGATGAAGACGGTTTTAAACTCATGCAACCTGAAGACTATGAAGAGATACATAATCACCAAAGAGATGCAGTACTCAAATCACTTAAAAAGGCCAAAAAAGAAGGTTTAAAAACAGTAGTCATTACTCACCACCCACCCATACTAAGACCAGCATGTAGTAAGAAAATTACCCACTTAGAAGATCATAAAAATTACTCAGAGGAAAAAGCGATTGAACTAGCACGAGCCTATTGTAGTACCGATCTACGACCCTTGATTAAATTAACTGATGTGTGGGTGTATGGTCATACACATGATACGTCCATGTATCGTATCGGTAAAACTCTACTCCTAACTAATGGAATGGGTCGTCGTTCAGATCCCAACCCCAAATTTGATAACAAATTCTATTTTATCGTATAAGATACAACAAAGTAATTGATTTGATTTAATTTAATTTAATTTGATGTATTTTTAATCGAGCACAAGCACAAGCACAAGCACAAGCGGTTAGTCGGTTACTGTCACAGATTTAGCTAAATTGCGAGGCATATCAACATTATTGCCTTTCAGTGATGCTAGATTAAGTGCCAACAGTTGCATGGGAATAATATTGATGATATGTTGAATATCCTCATGAGATTGGGGCACAGGGATCAACATGGCATCGGTGTAGTTATCGTTCTTTTCGGTGCAATTAACATTATCAGTTGCCAGTGATTCTATCAATTTATCATGTTCATTGTAAATAATGAACAACTTAGCTCTGCGTGATTTAAGTTGTTCTAATGTACTCACCATCTTTTCATACAGGTTATCATGTGTGATGAATAAAACAACACCGATATGATCATCAATTAAAGCTAATGGTCCGTGTTTAAGTTCACCTGCCAAAATTCCCTCACTATGAATATATGAGATCTCTTTAACCTTTAGAGCACTCTCTAGAGCCGTAGCATAATTATTACCACGACCAATAAATAGAATACTCCGATACTTAAGCAACTCTTGAGTCATCTGAACAATTGATTTTTCTGTGTTTTTAAGAGTTGTATAGATTAGTTCTGGTAACTGATATAAGGACTGATGAGCAACTATATCACCAACCGTTGCAAATTTATGAGCTAACATCGTCAACATTAATATCTGTGAAGTAAATGCTTTAGTACTAGCCACACTGATTTCGGGACCCGCGTTCAAGTCAATTGTCACATGCGCCTCTTTGGCAATGATACTATCTTGACGATTGGTGACAGACATACAGAACCCACCATGTTTCTTGGCATATAGTAAAGCCTGTAGTGTATCTGCCGTTTCACCAGATTGACTGACAAATATGCAGAAATCAGATGAAGTAATGGGAATTTCACGGTCCAAAAAATCACTACTACATTCAATACAGACTAACTTACCTGTATATTTCATCAAAATGTTTCGGCTGGCTAAACAGGAATTCAGAGACGTTCCACAAGCAATACAGATAATTTTAGAACAGTGACGAACATGACTGAGATACATTTGTTCATCACCCGTTCCACCTGCCAAGGTATGGGCAAGTGTTTGCGGTTGTTCAAAAATCTCTTTTTCCATAAAGGTCCGATATGCCCCCTTGGTGATATATTTTTTCTCTATTTTCAACAGTTGTGGAATCTTAATCAAGTAATTCTTGGTCCGATAATTGTAAAAGTGTGCTTTTCCTTCTTTTAAGTGAATCAGCTCATCGTCCTGTAAAGAAATAACCTGATTGGTCTGATTGATCAGTGCTAAGACATCAGAAGAAAAAACATAAGTGTCGGTATGTGTTTTATCGATATGATCCTCAATAATACCCATAATCAATGGGCTACCTTTACGACAAACGACCATTTGGCTTGGAAAAAGGCGTGATTTGATTAAAAGAGCAAATGTTCCTTCAAGATAACGTTCTAACATCACTAAAACAATGTCTTTTAAATCAGGGAACTTGACATCATGAGATGATTTCAAGTCATGTTCATAGATGTACTGACATAATTTAGGAATCACTTCCGTATCTGTCTGTGTGACTATCTCATAACCTTTTTCAATGAGTAAATCGCGAAGCGCCTTGAAATTAGTGATGATTCCATTGTGGACAACAACAAACATATTACTCGCATCAGAGGTATGGGGATGGGCATTCATGTCAGATGGATTACCATGTGTGGCCCAACGAGTATGAGCAATGCCGATAATATTGTCACATTGAAGGGATGAAATTTGCTGCTGCTCCTCTAGCATAGAGCATATCTTCTTTTCGAGACAATCAACATTACCAGTACACTTGACAATAAATTCATTACCACCATGGCTAATGGCAATTCCTGCAGAATCATAACCGCGGTACTCTAAATGTCGCAATCCTGTAGTCAAGATATTAGCAACCTGACTATAACCTATCGGAACCGACCTGTAAATATAAAATCCAAATATTCCACACATAACTAATTAACAAATGACGAATGATAAATGATAAATAATAACAATAAATATTTCAATTTAAAAATCAATTTTTTAAATTGAAATATTACATTGTAATACCCCCCCTTAATACTAGCCATTACCCCCCCCTCAAAAGTCGCAACAAAGCACCAAATAGATCAATAATAGTCAAATAACCCAATAACATCCAGTATTCCTCGTTAGGAATGCCGATCCATAAGGGTATCAAGACTAACTAGATCAAATAATATTCGTTGTCCTTAAAAAGAGGAAGGGGAAACCTAGGTTCCCCACCAATAACATCCAGCATTCCTAACGAGGAATGCCGATCCACAAGGGTATCAAGACTAACTAGATCAAATAATATTCGTTTTCTTTTAAAAGAGGAAGGGGGTATGGGGGAACCTAGGTTCCCCCAAAAATTGAATTTTTATTTTAACATTAACATTGTTAATCACAACAATAACCAACCAAATGGATGGAAAAGATTTTATATCAATCGGCGTCATTATCATCATTACACTCTATGCAATATCGGTTATATTATATATGAAATTAGCACATGGTAACTTGTACCAAAATATTAAAAGCCTATTCGCATCCAATTCACAGTCCATGTCAAAAACATTTGTTATCAAGAAATACCTATTCTTGTTCGTAATTGTGATATGTAACCTCGGGTTTTGTATTTTTGTCTATTTCATGTCAGGACAACAATTAGTTATGTATTTAATGATTTTCTTAAAATCTAAAGATATTATTACTACTCTAGTCTGGATAATCTCACTCATTATTGAAGGGATTCGCCAATTAATCACGAAAATTATGAAAATAGAAACAATCGTAGTTGAAAACAAAAACATTATCTCAGTAATTCCCGTTTACTCCGAGACGTATGAGCAAGTGGTCCGCACATTAGACTCTATTGCGGATAATGAACTGGGTCACAACAGGCACTTAATGTGTATTATCTGTGACGGCAAACCGAATCAGTTAGAGAATACTCTAACACAAACCATATTACAAAAAAAAATTAATTATAAAACTTGGAAAATGGTGGATAACAGTATCCAAATAATCTATGGATTCTACCGAACAACCCCATGTATGGTGATTAAGAAAACGAAAAATCAAGGTAAAAAAGATTCACTGATTTTGAGCCATGACATCTTTAATTATCCACGCGATACGGTTCAAACACCAGACTTAAGAATACAAGTCCGAGCTGATGTTGAACGGTTATACCAATTAACTGAATTTGATTATATGTTCTGTACTGACGCTGATTCAATTATCGTCAAACATAGCCTGATTCATCTAATAGAAACCATTCAACGGCGCCACGCCCATGCGTGTTGTGGTTTAGTTGTCATCGATTTTAGCGAATCGAAATGGGCATTCTGGAATCTGTATCAGAATTTCCAATATGTTCTCGGACAATATATTCGGAGAGGATGCGAGAATCTGATGGGATCCGTCACGTGTATGCCTGGATGTATTACCATGTTCAAAATTGACCCTATTGCAGGACCTGCTATTAAGATGTATTCTACCCTTCCTCCACCTGGTGCCTTAATCGCAACATCGGTTCAAATGCTAGGAACAGATAGAAGATTGGCTTCTTCATTCTTATATCAATCATCTAAGGTCAAACACGTGCTGGACTGCCGTGCCAAATGCTACACCATTCCACCCAATACTCTGTATCAATACGTTAGCCAACGCCGACGATGGGGAAGTAATATGTATTTCAATTCACTGTGTAATATATTTGCTCCTCATATGAATATCGTAGTTAGATTTTTCTGCTTCCTAGATATTACTCGCGTCTCATTAGCCTATTTCAGAATCTATAATACCGTATTATTCATCTATGTCCTAGTGACCAATTTTATTACTGGAAAACAACAAGTCATAACTATGGTGCCATTCTTGGCCTTAATTGTCTTCCCAATTGTCTCATTTTTCGTCTACGGTTTATTTGACTCATTCTTAAGACCAATGTACCATAAATTAATTCTGGGTTATCTCGTCAATAAGATGCTATCATTTGTGGTCATGATGATGATCATTTCTAATATGTTTTGGAATATTGGAAGCGTAGTATGGGGAGGAGTACAACATAAACCCAGTAACGTCGAACTAGCTGTCACAGTATCATCTGAACCCAATAACACTGAAACAATACCCCCACCTGTAATAGAACCCACTCTAACCGTAACTGAAGTTCTTCCACCTGTTACAGAAGCCGCACCTGTTACAGAAACCGCACCTGTTACAGAAACATCCCAAGAACCCACATCAGAACCAAGTGATGTCATCATTATTAATATCACCGAACCATCTTCAATTGTTATCGAACAAAATACTGGTCTTGAAAATAGTTTAGAAGAGGTGATCATTGTCATCTTAGATGACACAGAAGGACAAGACACACCAGATGATAATGAAGATTACGAAAATTTTTATGAAGGATAGATTTATCTATTGATGAACCAATAGATAAATTTATTTACTTTGTACCAAATAAAATCTAATAATAAAATCCAATAATAACCCCCAATCCCACACCCCAACCAGAGGAGGGGGTATGGGGGAACCTGGGTTCCCCCACCCACTTAATGCCCAACCGCAAACCAATACACTGTTGCAGAGACTGCACCTCGACTATAAATCGTAAAGCCTGTACTACTAATACTACCTGCGGTCCAAGCGTAAGATCCAGTAGTGGCGGCTGAATTGGCGGTGATCATGACATTATCACAACTGATTGGGAACGCGGGTGAGAATGTAATGGCTTCGGTTCCAGAAATACCAATGGTGCCTGACAATCCCCATCTAAAGCTGCCAAATGGAGTGGTGGCATTACCTAAGTAAGTGGGACCACTAATCTTAATGGGTCCGTCTATGTGAGTGGTATAAATGCTTTCGCTGGTATAACCAGCTGTGTAATTGGCGGTATGTTGAACCGTATTGTAGATAATTAGGTCTCGGATCGAGAAATTACTCAAATCTGAGGTGGGTGTATAGATATAACTACCGATTTGTAAGACTGATGCGGTAGTTGTTCTAGTCCCAGTTGATGTGATAGTGGTTCCATATTGTGTTCCATTGATAAATAAACTAGTGGCTCCAACAGTCAAGTCAAGATTTAAACTAAACTCATATTCAGTTCCACTGACAGGAACCCATGCTGAAGCGGAAAATCCTACATCTGACATAATCGCAGTACCGCTTGAATTACGGACATTGATTTTGATAATACCGTCAGCTGTCGCCTGGAATAGGTAAATCTGATTGTTGTAA
>Ga0209492_1000250_pt1 | contig 17689 bp, 30 predicted proteins | sample PPLLak12cMay2015_FD_187253 | JGI IMG/M metagenome (GOLD analysis project Ga0209492, IMG submission 187253) | Freshwater sediment microbial communities from Prairie Pothole Lake near Jamestown, North Dakota, USA - PPLs Lake P7 Core (1) Depth... | ecosystem: Environmental > Aquatic > Freshwater >... | reverse complement strand
CGACAAGCTTAAAGATCGTGGAACGATCCCTTTATTAAGCTGTTTGCATAACTTCCATTTCCTAGAGGATAACGGCGTTCCAGCTGATTACTATGTCAGTTTAGATGCCGGTGAGATTGTCCTAGAGGAAGTGTCGGAAGGCGGTGCCAAGTCTGAAGATGAATATTGGGCCTTGACCAAAGAAAGGACGTTGATTGCATTCATTGGATCTGATCCACGTCTTTTTCAAAAATGGCAAGGTCAAATATATCTATTCAATGCTCCAGTACCTGATAAGGATTATGAGGATGCAGTTGACGCGATTGAAAAGTTTCATTGCATGGTATCAAATGGTGGTAATGTGCTAGGCGCTTGCATGTATATAGCCAAAGCTTTTTTTGGATGTTCTGCGACAGTGTTTGTCGGCTCTGATTTTAGCTTTGGCTATAACCGTAAATTTCATGCCTGGAATTCCAAGTATGATGCCAAGATGGGACACTGTATTCCGCTAGTCGATACATATGGAAATAAAGTTCCGAGTTGGCAATCTTATGCAAATTTTAAATCGTGGTTCGAATGGGTTTCTATTCAGATACCAGGGATTTATATCAACTGCTCTGAAGGTGGTTGCCTTGGTAGCTATCCTGATGGAAACATCCATACGATAAAGCAAATGGATCTAGATAAGTGCCTTGATATGTTTAACATGAGCAGACATATGCAGGAACAGGCAATTGATCCGGAAAATGCTCAGAAAAAAATCTTATTTTAAGGGGTTATAAATGGCTTTTTCAAATAGTCTTTTGGAAAGATCGGTATTCGGTAACAAGAATGTGCAGTTTTATTCCTGTGTAGCAGACGCTGCAACAGGTACGATTGTAACAGGATTTAATCAAGTGACAGCTGTTCAAGTTACGCCAAAATCAATGACTACTGCAGCAGTCAAGTTTAAGATCAACACCCTTGAATCAGGCACAGCTGCTGCTGGCACGATCGCTGTTACTGCAGCGACAAATGGCGATGAATTTTACGTTATGGTTTACGGTAGCTAATTTTTATTTACTATTTATTCACTATTTATTTTAGGGGTTTACTATGTCAATGGTGCGCGTTTGGAATGACAACGTTATCGATCATAAAGAAATGTTCAAAGGCACAATGCTCAATATCCCGTCAAAGGGATCAATTGAGATGGATTCAGAAGAGGCAGTTTTATTTCGCGGTCAATTCTATCCACCTAAATTCAATAAAGGTGGTGTGCAAACAATAGAATCGATGAAATGCATTAGGGTCGAAGAAATAAAAGCTGGAGCCTCTAAAGAGCCTGCCAAAGAAGAACATAAATGTATGAAGTGCGGTGAAGTAGCGGCAAGTGCTGCAGGGCTGAAAAGCCATATTCGCCACAAGCACATTGATTCTTTAGTTGACGATGACGCCAAGAAAGAACTTTTAGAACTAGAGGGATAAAAATGTCTTATGAATCCGTTTATGGTGGTCAACCAAAGATAGTTGGCCACTGGTACATTACGTTACAGGATGAAAACGGAAACATAAAACAGCAGCTATCCGGCAAAAACGTCATCACCACAGTTGGCTTAGAATTCCTTGCCTCATTTATGTATTCTGCTGCTGTAGCAGCATCTACCTTTACATGTAAATATATTGCGATCGGCACAGATTCAACTGCTGAAGCTGCTGCTAATACGGCTCTAGGCATTGAAGCGGCTAGGACAACTGGCACAGTTTCTTATGTGTCAAATGCCGTTTACCGATGTACAGCAACATTTACATCCGGTGTAGGCACCGGCGCAATAGTGGAATATGGGCTATTTTCGAGTTCAACTGGTGGGACCATGTTTTCTAGGGATACAGAAGCGGTAGTGAACAAAGGTGCAAATGATACGTTGACTGTGACAACAGAAGTAACAATTACCTGATGGTAAACGATGGCAGATTTATCCATAACCATAAGCAATTCACTTAACCCGCAAGGACCGGGAAAGCCTAGCCTTTGGGACGTTATGGTTTGGGGAGTTGACTACTGGGGGAACACCAAAGATACGGCTGTTGATATAGGAAAATGGATATCTGAAACGGTTACGATAACTGATGCTATTGGCTTAGGAATTTACCGATCTTTTACCAATACGTTTTCGATCGGTAGTTCAATGAATCTGGTTTCTTTGACTGATGGTGCTGGCTACACATATGTGCTGCAAGGCGGTGCGACAGATCCGGACAACAGGCTATTTCCTAGCTATACATCGGGATCAAGATCAGCTCCAGTGTACACTGACAATTCTCAAAACACTCCTACTTGGACACAATCATGACACCTAGCGAATTAGAGACAGCTGCTAGAAACAGATATAACGCCATTGGCGATCCACACTTCTCTAGTGCGATGCTGATGGATGTTATTTATCAAGGCTGCATGCAAATGGCTACCGAAGCCATGGTTATTGAAAATACATACACAACCGTTAGTGTGGATAACACCAGAGAATACGCTTATCCGACAAACGCCTTTGCTATTAGGCGCGTGGAATATGACGGCAAGCCGTTGACGTTTACCACGTTAAATTCTGATCCAAAGACATCAACCACAGAGCAGACAGGGACGCCGACACAATACGCTTTGTGGAATGGTGAGATGATTTTATATCCGACACCAGATACAGCAGGATTGACCATTGAAGTATTTACCTTCAATCGTCCTGCAGCTGTTACAAGTTCTTCAGTTTTAGAAGTGCCTATCGAATATCATCTAGATATTTTGGATCTACTGCTTTCTGTAATGTATGCCAAAGATCAAAACGCTAACATGAGTTCTTACCATAGAAATCTTTGGGAAGGATCATTGAAGCGCATAAAGCGGCACCAGATGAAAAAGAAGTCTGGCGATAACTTCCACGTGGTAAGAGATTGGGCATGTAGTGGAGCGGAATATTGAGCAATTATAACGACAGAAGATATCCACAGAAGGGACGACTATCTTTTGATGGTGGTCTAAATAATGAGTTTGAACGCGCGCTGATTCAGGACAATGAAAGTCCTTCATGCGCCAACGTGGTATTTTCTGATGGTGCTGTTGCGACTAGGGAAGGCGTTTCAAAGTTCAATACAGCACCAGTTGGTTCATATGTATGTGATGGTCTTTATGTCAGACATGACAATGATGGCGGTCAGACAATGGTTGCTTGGTACAATGGCACATTGTATCAAATGGCAGTAACTACATTTTCAACTGTACCTAGTGCGCAATCCATCTATTCCGCTGGTGCTTCGGTTTATTCCGCTGAATATGAGAATTACATCTTTTTTGGCAATGGATCACAAACACCTTATAAGTATGGCGGTGACAGCCATAGCTTTACTAGGCATGGTGTTCATGCAGCTACCACGACAATGACGGTAGCAACAGCTGGCACAGGCTCTGTGCTAACTGGCGGTTATCGTTATGCGATGACTTATATCAATAGCGGTTTAGTTGAATCTGATATTTCTCCAGTGACTGCGACATTGACAGCAGCAGCTGAAAATATTGCACTTAGTAATATTCCTGTAGCTCCAGCGAGCTTTGGCGTCAATTCGCGGTATCTTTATCGAACAGAAGCTGGCGGATCATCATATAAAAGACTAGCGACGATAAACGACAATACCACCACAACCTATGAAGATGGTATCGCCGATGCTGCTTTAGGTACTGCAGCGCCAACAGACAATGGCGTTCCGCCTAATTATTCGTCGATTGTTTACCATCAGGGCAGGCTATTTTGCATAGATCCTGCCACAAATTTGGTGAAGTATTCTGAAATTGGTAATCCCTACGTTTTTAAGTCAACTTCGTTTATTAGAATCGGCGACAATTCCTTTGATATTCCAAAGGCTTTAGCTGTTTATGACAATTCTATCGTGGTCTTTTGCGCTGTAAATCCTTGGATGATTTACATGAGTAGCACAGATCCTACCGATTGGAATGGAATACGGGTAAAGGCCAATTATGGTACTAAGTCACCGTTTGGAATATTTCCATTTAATAATCAGTTGATGTTTCCAGCGGTAGAAAACGACAAGTTTATCGGATTTGCCGCTATTGCTGGCCAGACAATAAACCCTGATGTGTCACTGCTGACTAGTGCTGCTATTGTGTCTGATATGAGGTCAAATAAGATTTCCCAAGACATGGATTTAGTCCAGTCTGGCTATTTGAACATGATCAATTCTACTATTTATAAAAACAAAGCATATATATCTGTGACATACGGAGAAGGTCTCACAACCAACAACCGCATTTACTGCTTTGATTTCAGCACTACAAGAGTAAAGCAGCAAAAAGATTCTTGGGTGCCGTATACTGGATTGAATCCCGGTAGATTCACCGTTTATAACGGCAATCTTTATTATTCGTCTAGTACTGCAACAGGCTTTGTTTATAAGATGGAATCTGGCAGCTACAATGATGATGGTGCTGCCATAGATTCTTATTATTGGTCTAAGGAATTTACTGGTGTGTCTGGTGAAGAAAACATATTCAAAGATTTCAGATATGCCCAGTTATTTTATGAGAAGTCTGGTGACTGGTTTATGAACTTTGGTGTCAGAATTGATTCTGATACTGGTGGAGCCGACAATATTCAAGTGGATTTAAATCCTGGTGGATCACTTTGGGGTTCAATGCGTTGGGATATTGACAGCTGGGGTGGTGGTGCTGCTCAGGGTGAAGATAGGGTTTTTCTTGCTCCAAGAAAAGGTAAGCGTATTCAATTCAAATTCAGCAATCAAAACACAGTTGGGCAAAAGTTCAAGGTTTTGGGAATGAACTTTGTTTATAACAATAAAGGATTCAGATAATGGCAGAGCAGCCTTTTGACAGATACGCAATGTTCGAGCAAGCTAGAAAAAAAGCTTCTCAAGAAACAACAGCAGGTAAACAAGCTGCCAATGAAGCTATTCAAAGGCGCTTTGCTCAATTGGGTATGCAAGGCTCAGGTGAAGCCATAAAACAGCAGCAAGTAGTCGAACAGAAAAGCCAAGAGCAGTTGGGCAATAGATTTGGAGAAATCCAAGCAGCTGAATCAGCTGAAAAAGGCAGACAAGCAGATATTCAAGAGGCTCGAAAATTCGCTGTTGGCGAAAGAGAAGCACAACAGAAATTTGCTACTGGCGAGCGTGTTTCTAGCCAGTCTTTTTCTGATTTGATGCTCAAAAAGCAACAAGCTTTTGCTAAGGGTGAGCGAATTGATTCTCAAGCATATGCATCGGAGCAAGCTGCTTTGGGACGAGAATTTGCTGATTGGCAGCAAAGAAAGCAAAACCAATTTGCTAGAACTCTAGATGATGCACAGGGCAGAAGATGGGCGCAACAGTTCAAAGAGCAACAAAGACAATTCGATAAAAACTTTGAATATGAAAAAATGATCAATAACTTCAATATGGACATGGCTAAATCTGAAGCTAATAAAAAAGATATTTTTGGACGCATTGGCGATATTGGGACGCGAACTTATAAAGGTTTAGATAATTTTGGTGATACAAATAACATTCAATTAGGTTGGTAAAATAATGGCTCAAGTAAACATACCTAAGAAACAAAGTTCAATGGATAAGGCATCAGGTTTTCTGCCTTTGGCCGGTGCCATTGGTGCTGGTCTTTTAGCTATCCCAACTGGTGGAGCTTCACTTGCCGCGATGCCTGCTATTTTAGGCGCTGCAGGTACCGGAGCTGCTTTGGGTGGTGCTGCTAAAGGTGGTCTAGATATGCTTGGAGCTACTAATCAGCCAGGGATGTCTGCTGTTGAGCGCCGAATGGGTGGCAAAACAGAGATGCCGACATTGCCTGATCAACAAACAGCACTAAATAATGCCAGGATAGAATTGCAATCCCAACCACCAGAAGTACAGCAGCAGTACATGCCGATGCTGACAGCAGCTGCGTTAAAACTAAACAGAAGTAATGGAGTAGCGTAATGGCTCAAGTTAATATGCCACAATCTAGGCGAAAAGATCCTTTAGAAACTATTCTGCAAGGTGTGCAGTTAGCTAGTGGCATATTGGGCATAAAAGACAGCCTGAATAAAAGCGATCTGATGAATAAACAAGCAGCACAGTCAGACGCTGAATTCCAACAGAAACAGGCAGAGCAAACGCGAATAACTGAAGGTAGGTTAACACCTGCGGAAGAACTACAGGTTTCTAAAGGCTTTCAAATGGTGCCAGAAGGCACAGCAGGTGCTGTTAAGTTTATTTCTCCCACAACTGGTGCTCCAGCTTTCTATTCTCCAAGACAGGAAGGCGTTTCACCTTTGGAGATAGCTAAGTTAGATTTAGAGAAAAAGAAAGTTGGTCTTCAGCAGCAGCAATTGAGCCAAAACAGAACAGACAAGGAAAGAGAACAGGCTGATACCATAAATAAAGAATTTATAAATAATGGCAGGACCAATGAATATGTAAAAGCCTATGAGAAAGCTGGTAATTTGCAAAACCTGCTGATGAAAAAACAATCAGTTATTGACGCAATTGCCTTGAGACAGGTTTTCGGTTTATCTGGAGATACCGGTGCAATTCGCGCTGAAGATTTGGAACAGTTTTCGACAAATCCTGCTTTGTTGGATCGGTTTGTTGCGATATTCAATAAGGGTTTAGATGGTCAAGTTATTCCTGACAATGAGCGAAAATATCTGATGGATTTCGCTGCAGATATGAATGCCAATGCCAGAGTTAAGTTGATGAAACATGCTGATACATTTGCTTCAAGATTATCCAATACTACCAAATACAACAAAAAAGAAGCTCTTGAATATTTAAATCCATCTAATCTTCTGACTGATGTTGCGCCTAGAAATGTGCCGCAAGGTATTCCAGAAAGACAGATAGGCATCGGTGAAGCTGGCGCTGCTAAGAAAAGAACCAATGAAGACATAATGAACGAATTTATAAGCCAATAGGTAATAAATGCCAACAGTATCAGAAACAAATAAGATATTAGATTTTATTGCTGAAAACCCGCAGGATCAAAGATCCTACAAGGCAATGCAAAAGTTTGGTCTACAGCCACAGGCTATTGAAGCTTGGAGTGCTGCAAAGTCAGAACCAAACAACCCTAAATCTGTAGCAGTAAAAAATAAGATATTTGACACCATAGCAACAAATTTACCGGCAAAACAAGAGGTAAATGATACCGTTGGTTTTGTTGATCGATTCAAGGTCATGAACCTTATTGACCGTGATCCAATACTTCAGCAAAAATACTTCAGTCAAAAAGGCTATGATGCCAGAGTAAATGACGGAAAAGTAGAGATAAGAAAGCCTGGTGATCCACAATATACTGCGGTTGATCCATCTGGTATTGACCGTTTCGATGTATTTGACATATTCGGCGATGCTTTAGAAGCTGTTGTTACTGGTGTAGCATCTGGCGCTAAAGTATTAGGCGCATTGGGAGCACCAGCAACGGGTGGTGCTTCTTTGGCTGCAGCGTCTGCTGCTGGCGGTATAGCTACCGGTGCTTTCGAAGCTGGTAAACAGGCTCTAGCAAAAGGTTTAGACCTAAGAGAAGATTTCGACACCAATAGAATAGTTCAATCTGGTCTTATGGGTGCTGCGGCTCCGATAGTGGGTAAAGGCATTGAAAAAGGTGTAGGTGCTGTTGGTAATTATTTTAAAAATTCAGCGCCAAAGCTGGCAAACGAATCCGCAAAGATAGCTGAAGCTGCAAAAAGGATCGGGATAAAACCTGCATTGCGCCAACAGTATGATGACAGGACAATTTCAATGCTTGAAGAAAGTTTTGAAAAGGTGCCGACAATAATAGGCAGAGGTATCAGGAAAGCAGCTGAAAACAGAAAGGCTGTTTATGATGACACAGTAGATCAAATTGTATCAAAATATTCTTCAGTTGATCCAATAGATATGGGTTCAAAAGCTAAAGGTATGTTGGTGTCAAGTCTTGAGAAAGAATTGAAGCCGATAAAGGCCACATATGACAAGCTAGGAACATATTTAAAAGGCCAAAAAGAGTTTGTAGATGCGACAGACGCATTAGAATCAATATCAAAGTCAGTTGATAATTTTCATTATGATGATGTTACGACAGAGACAATGAATAAATGGTTTGATAAAGTATCAAACATTCAAAGCATAAATGATATTTCAAAGATTAGAACAGTAATTGGAAAAGATGCTAAGGTAGCTGCAAGAGATGGTGAATATGTATTAGCAAATTCACTAAATGATCTGTATTCAGCTTTGACAAAATCCAGGTCAAAAAGCCTTGAAGCCACAATCGAAGGCGCTGAAACTGTTATTGGTGCTGATAAAGCGGAAGCTGCTTTACAAGCTTTGAAACAAGCTGATACTAAATATGCTGCAGTAGCTGAGAAAGTCAGAAATCTATTTACAGACAGGAAAATATCTAAACAAGGTATTCAGGCAATTGTTGATAATTTTGATGATTTTGTCAAAGACAGTGATGTTGTAAAGAAAATACTTGACGTAAACGATCCAAAGAAAATGGAATATATCCGTCAATTGTATCCTGACGTTTTTGATGTGCTGGCAAATGGATATGTTGCTAAGGTAGCACAACAATCGAAGTCTGGAATATCAGGTACCACTAAGTTATCCTCATTTTTAAATAGAATTGTAGCTCTTCCTAAGAAGTCACAACAGATTATATTTGGTGCTGATTATCTTGAAAAAATAGCCGATCTTCAGATTCTCAATAGAAATATGCCTGCATCCGTTAACCCATCAGGCACAGCATGGACATATGGATTCACTAAAAACCTGACTGCAGAATTAGGTGCCTTAAGGCGCATGGGACAGCTGCAAGCCCAAATTAAACGTGGTAGCATTGCAGATATTATAAATAAAGCTGCAGCTGCTGCTGGCTCTGAAGTTGGCACAGGAACGATACAATTTGGCGCAAGACAAGCATTCGAAACACCTGCAGAGGCAAAGAACAGAGTTAAGCAAGAAAGAACCTTTAATTTACCTCAATCGGCTTTTACTACACCAAACTAAGGATATAAAATGGCATCACCAGCAGTTACTTATACGTTCTCAAATTCAACAACGGCATCAGCTACTGAAGTGAATCAAAATTTCACTGATTTGATAAACGCTTTAACAGATGGATCTAAAGATTTATCGGTGAGCGCATTGACAGCAGCAGGTACTGCAACGTTGAATGGCAACGTAAACCTTGGTAACTCAAGCAGCGATGATTTATCAATAACAGCTGCATTGGCTTCAAGTATATCGATTAAGACCACGGCAACATATAATGTTGGTAGTTCAACACTTGGTTTGCTATCCATCTATTTTGGTGGTGCTAGTTCGTATACGGCAAGAATTTTGGCATCTGCCAGCCAATCGGCTACATATACCTTAACGTTGCCGACAACAGTTGGAACTAAGGGTTATGTCCCTTATAACAGCGATGGCGCTGGTGTTTTAACATGGACACCAGGGCAAACTGGAACCAATGCCGTTGCAAGTGCAGATTACACAATTTTAGATGCAGATGGCTACTACCATATTTTGGTAACTACAGGTGCTTCAAATAGAACTATAACACTTCCTGCAGCTGCTAATAATTCTGGTAGAAAGATTTTTATTAAAAAAGCTGATTCTGGTGCTGGTCAAGTGATTCTTTCAGGAACGATAGAAGGCGGTGCGACAAATATTATTTACAAACAATATGGCTATTGCCGACTAATATCTGATGGATCAAGTTGGTATTTCGATGATGAGATAACAGAAGAGGGTTCATATACATTATCAGCAACAGGCGGAACAAACGTAGCCGCTATTTCGGATGTAGCTGCTTATTATAAAAGAAAAGGTAAATGGATACATGTTGAATGCTCTGCCAACGTAGATCCAACGTCTGCTACAACTCTAACAGATTTTACAGTAAATCTTCCAATCGCACATGCTGGCACTCCAGGAAGATATGTTGTTTTGGGGACATCATATGTAGCGACACAGCCAGCATATTGGGGCAATTCAAACACTTCTGCAACAGCCCCATCAATCAGGGGATATCCTAACAGCTTAAGCAATCAAACTGTGTCTTTGTCATTTCAATATAGTTTAGCTTGATTTTATTTGGTCTTTAAAATAAAATTTATTTATCTATTTAAATATATTTTGGATTTATTATGATTTATTGGTATCAGGCATTATGTGCAATTCTATTCGTTTCAAATATCCTCATTTTACTCTATTTTTCTCGCAAAAATTCATCAATCCGCTTTGAATCAAAAAAACAGCTAGATTCATATCAAAAAAAGCTAGAAGAGGCAGAAAAAAAGCCTGCTCTGACCAAGGATGCCAGTGATCTTCTGACTGATCTAGTGCGTGGTGGTGCGGTTGCTGTAGTCAAAGTCATTGATCCATCGGCAATGTTTCTGTGGTCACCGAGGGACAAAGAATGATCGTAATATTTGGCGGCACAGGAACATTAGGCAATGCTTTAACTAAAGAGATACTTGAAAAGTATAGCTCTGAAAAGGTAGTCATTGTTTCCAGATGTGAACTCAAGCAAAAGCAAATGGCAGACAAGTTCAATGATAAACGTCTGCAGTTTATCGTGGGCGATGTCAGAGATCACCATTGGAAATCGATGATTTCTATTGGTGAGCATGATCTTGTATTCAATCTTGCGGCAATGAAGCATGTAGATATCGCGGAATCCAACGTTGAATACTGTTTTGATGTAAATACCAACGGCACTAAAAACACGCTGAATTGGACCAAAGAGCATGGAGCAAAGTACTTGTTTTCAAGTACTGACAAGGCTGTTTTGCCGATAAATACCTATGGTGCCAGCAAAATGATGGCTGAGAAGCTGGTGCTATCCAAAGGCGGGTTGGTATTCAGATGGGGAAATGTACTTGGCTCAAGAGGCTCGGTTTTAGGCGCATTTAAAAAATCTTTGACTGAAGAAAATAAAGTTAAGATTACTGACATAAACATGACTAGGTTTTGGGTGCTGATCGAAGATGTTGCAAAGTTCATGCTTGAAAAGAAAGATCATCAATCGGGGATTTATATCCCAAAGATGGGCGCTGCAACTATTATGGAATTAGCCGATATAGTTGCAGATATTTCTGGGATGGGGAGCGGTAATTATGAAATAGAAGAAACTGGTATTAGACCAGGAGAAAAGATACATGAATGCCTATGGTCAGCGCATGATCAATGCTTAAGGTCAGATGACCTAAAAATAAGATACAGCTATGAAGACCTTTATAAAAAGGTAGAAAAGGCACTAAGTGATTGCTGATAAAATAGCTTTAATAGGCGCAAATGGCAACATGGGCAAAAGATACCAGGCAATTATGAATTGGTGTGAAATCCCATATAAATCTTTTGATGTTCACAATATGAGCGCTTTATATGACAGTGTTCATGACGTTGAAAGCTTCATTGTTGCTACGCCTACCGATACCCATTTCGATATTTTGATGGATCTGAAAAAATACCAGCTGCCAATTTTGTGCGAGAAAGCCGTCACCAAAAACCTAGATGAGCTTTATCAGCTTTTAAATACCGACATAAAGCTGACTATGGTTAACCAATATAAATACTTGGTTGGCGATCGAAACTTGTCAGACGAAAGCTATTACCATTATTTTAAAAGCGGTGATGACAAGATATTTTGGGATTGCATAAACATTATTGGCCTATCCAATAAATTCCCAGAGCTTTCCAATGAATCACCAATTTGGAATTGCTGCATAAACGGCGTTACGCTAAATCTTGGCGAGATGGATTATGCCTATATTCAGATGATAAAAGACTGGAAAGACAATCCAAAGGCGGACCACGATTATATTGTTAAGGCGCATGAAAAAACCTATCTGATGATGACTTCAAAATGAAAAATGTTGCCATATGTATTCAAGCCAGAAGCAATAATTCTCGGTTGCCGGGTAAATGCCTTGCCGACATAAACGGTATGCCGATGCTGGATCGGGTGCTAATGGCAGCTGAGAAATCAGCCTCTTATATCAATAACGGTGAAGACAAAAACATCAAGGTTTCGACATATCTATTGGTACCTGAAGGCGATATTTTGATTGAAAGATATCAGCACAGGCTCAAAACCAAGCTATTGACGGGATCTGAAACCGATGTTCTTTCAAGGTACATGGTTGCTGTAAATACAGTGAAACCTGATTACGTGGTTCGGATAACCAGCGATTGTCCTTTGATACCGCCTTTCTTGATAACCAAGCACATTGTAAACGCTGTTAATTACAATTACGACTATGTATCAAATGTGCATCCAGAGGTCAGGATGGCACCTGATGGTTGGGATTGCGAAGTCATTTCTCAAGCTCTGATGAAATGGGCAGATGAAACAGCGACAAGCCCATCAGATCGGGAGCATGTAACGACAATCATCCGGTCACAGCCTCCAGGATGGGCCAAAAGAGCTTGTGTGTTAAGTCATGGGGAATTTTCAACACTCAAGATATCTGTAGATACAGAGCAGGATCTCGAATATGTCAGAGATTATCACAGAGTAATAAGCCAGAAGATCGACAAGGCTAGAGATAAAAATATTTGTGATGGATTTTTTATTTTATGAACTTTGAACTATGGCACAGAGCGCAAAACGTAATCGCTCAGGGAAGCTTGACCAATTCCAAGCATCCCAAAATGCTGATCTATGGAGCTTATCCCACTCACGTGAGCCATGGCAGCGGTTCGCACCTTTACGCCGAAAATAAGAAGTACCTTGATTACATTTGTGGGCTTGGGGTTAACCTCTTTGGATACGGCAATGACAAGATTAGCAAGGATCTTTTAAAGCATATCTATGGCGGTTTTTCCCACAGTTTGCCCACGCATCATGAGATTGAAGCCGGTGAAGCTTTAAAGAGCATATTCTGTTTTGTGGATAGGTGGAAATTTCTTAAAACTGGCTCTGATGCCTGCTCAGCTGCGATAAAGATTGCCAGAAACGCCACAGGCAGGGATTTAGTGCTGTCTGAAGGATATCACGGATTCCATGATGACTTTGTATCGCTGACACCACCTGCTAAGGGAGTGCCAAAGCGTGATTTCATCCGAAAGCTAGAATCATTGGATGATATCACAGAGCAGACAGCTGCCGTGATTATTGAGCCAGTAATGACTGATTACGGCAATGAGCGCATTGAATGGCTGAATCAGCTGCGTAAAAAATGCACAGCTACTGGCACCATGCTAATATTCGATGAGGTCATAACCGGCTTTAGGTTCAAAAAGCTTGGGGTTTGCAATTACACAGGTATTACACCAGATTTACTGGTTATCGGCAAAGCCATGGCTAACGGCCTGCCGTTGGCAGCTGTTGGCGGTAAAGCAGCAGTGATGGATGATCCTGGCTACTTTATAAGCTCCACCTATGCCGGTGAGATTTTGAGCTTTGTGGCTTGTAAAAAGGTTTGTGAATTGCTGGTGAAGGATACAGAATACTCGATAGATTATCTTTGGAAAAAAGGTCGAGAATTCATCGATGGATTCAATGCACAGCCAGGTGACATCAAAATTAGTGGATATCCTACTCGTGGTGTTTTTACTGGATCTGATACTAATATTGCTATTTTCTTCGCAGAAATGGCAAAGTCTGAAGTCCTTTTTTGCAAGAGCTTTTTTTATAACTTTGGTCATATTGGCCATAATGACGATATTCTCGCCATATCTCAGGTCATAAAAGAGCGGATAGCCAACAATGAGATAAAGCTAGAATATCCTCTACCACAATCACCTTTTTCAATGGGAGTTCGCAATGGAAATAGTAAAAGCTGATGGTACGCCAACAGACATCAAAGGCCTTGGCAATGCTTTAAGTGAGATTGGCAAAAGACAGGCTGAAGCTCACCAAAAGTTGGAATTGTTTGCCAAAAACTTCGAAGAAATGACAGGCTATAAACCCCACCAGCAAATCAATGCTTTAGATGTGGTTAAGATTGCCTTTGCAATCTACGGTGAGCCAAAATGATCAGTTATAATTTCGGCGTCAAGCTGGATACACTAAAGCAGGCTAATCTGGAGATATACAGGAAAGCCAGAAATAACCGTGAAATCTGGCAATGGTGCCGTCAATATGACTTGATATCCGAAAGAGACCAGGAAGCATGGTTCAAAAGGCAAAATGAAGACCAAAAGATACGCATGTATGAAATCATACTTGATAATGGAGTGTCTGCGGACGATAAGCTTGTGGGTGTCTGCGGTCTAACAGACATCGACCACGTTAACCAACGGGCTGAGTTCAGTATCTATATACTGCCTGAGTACCACAAACAGAAATTTGGTACTGTAGCAATGAAGACGCTATTGGCTCATGGATTTCTTAATTTAAATCTAAACTGCATATGGGGAGAAACCTTTGATGGAAACCCTGCCTGCAAGATGTTTGAGGCATTGGGTTTAGTCAATGAAGGTACAAGGCGGGAGTTATATTTCCGGGATGGAAAATTCATTGCTGCTCATATGTATTCAATGTTGAGGTCAGAATGCTCCTGGCTGTCTTGATTCTTGGTATTATCAATACCCTAATGCTGCTCTATTTGATCGGTGCTTTGTTGTTTCCAGAAATTGAAGCTGAGCTAGAAACAAAAGGCATCATGACGCCAAAAGGTATTGTGCAGCATCCCAAAGAAAAAAACTCTCCCGTTTATAATGACGATGAAAAAGTCTGGAAAATGGAACAAGAGCGTGAGATTTGATATAATATGTCCAAAGACTATGTAATTGAGATTCTGCGAATTATTGCGTCAATGGTTATTCCCATTGTGGCCTTGCTACGTACTCGCACCGATCTTGACCGGTTTGCAGCTGCACAAAGAGCTAAAGAATCTGGAAAACCTACCGATACCATGCTTAGAAAGAAGTGGTATCATAAACTAAAGAGGTTAGATCGTGGGAATATTCGCTAAAATTATAGCCGAGTTAGGCTTGAAGCTTTTGACAAGCTCAGTAGTAGCACAAGTCCTGGTCTATACTCTTGATTCGTTAGCAAAGAAAACTGATGGTAGGGTTGATGACAAGATTGTGAAAACTATCGCCGATGCGCTGATGGTAAAGATCGATTGATTGCATGTTATAATTAATTTGACTGATCTCCCAAGTGTTGTGACATCTTCGTTTCGCCTGCTGGCGCTATGGTGCTGGTGGGTTTTCTTTATTCAAATCCTCAAAAGCTTTGTTTACTTCCTGAAATACATCGTCGCTAATTTCCCAAGAATCACCATCATCGACAGCTTTGCCGGTTTTGTGCTTTGCCATGGATAGCATGGCATTAACTTGATCGGCTAAGTTGACAAGTGCTTCAAACTTATTAAGTGCTGTCTTATAGAATATATCTCTGCGATAACCATCAACCGTATATTCATTACATAACGCTTTCATATCTTCAATTTTCATTCCCGCTCTACTTCTGCTAGCGCATTATTACATCTTTCTATATTTTCAACACAAGTAGAGCAGACATCACCATCTAAACATGTGCAGTGATCTTTCTTAAAATATATTTTAGATGCCTCTACTACAGCTACCAGCTTCTTGGCGTGTTCAGTTATGCTAGAACGATCTACAAAAGGAACATTATATAATTCCAGTAGTTTTAAAAATTCTTCGTTAGTCATCCCTCACCTACCGGCTCGTATTTTTTAATGAATATAGATTCTTTACATGGATAAAATTCGCCTTCTAGTCCTTTGATTACATAATCGCTAATATTTATATCCATTATGCCCTCAAGTGTGTGCACTTCAAGCTGGCAATAGTTAGGTTTCCAAGCTTTTGCACTAACGACTTTGCCTTCACTAAAGTTTTTAATTTCATCGTGGTTATAGCCATCAAATTGTATTGCCTCAATGTCAACTACTTTCGAGCGGTATTTCATTTCTCAATCTCCCGTACTCGTATCCATTCCTTAGATTGTAAAGCTGTGCTCATTGATCCTCGTTCTCGGATTGTGTCTTCAATCCTCACCCAAAACTCCCTTGGTTCTTCTTTGATGATAAATTCTTTTAACATAAGATATTTTGGAGTAAAACTTTTACTCTCACAATTAGGTTCTATCCATTCAGTTCCGAGGCGATCTTTCCAAGGCTTCCCTGACTGTATCGCTTCAATGCCGGTGACGAGTTTCATTTCCTAATCCTCTTTGTCTCAAGATCGTAGCGCATACACTGCATAAATGTTCTATCTGGATTCTTGCCTGTGCATGTCCAGTATTGAAACCCCAATCCAGCACAAACAGTCAAGGCGATAACAAGCAAGATGATAACCATCTGTCCAAGCTCACGCCAAAACCTAATCTTAGATTCTGGGATCTTCCAAGACATCAAAGTTTTCATTTGCTCGGATAGTTCGTGGTCGTCAGGGTTCACAAACCCAATTCCTTTATTATAAAATCTGCTGTCTCGTCAAGACTTCCAATGTAACGGCCATGCAATTTAGCGACAGCTTGCCGAACCATAGTGGCTGTTACTTCTACTGATTTTTCTTCGGTGTGCCAATCATCCTCTAAAATATCAATGGCTGATATTGACAAATCTCTACATACCTCAGCTTGCATCCAATCCGAGTGATATTTACGCTTGAACCTTTTCCCGCTCTTAATGGCTTGAATGATATTCAATGCTGCACTCCTAATCTGGTAGAGGTGGAAATAAATCATCATAGGGCACTTGCTCTATTTCAGATGTATTACTACATTGCATACAATTTTCAGTTATAGTGCCGTAGTGAGACAATGCCAATGTTGCCATTATATTTGCGCTGTTACAAATAGGGCAAACCCAGCACCATAGCTGAATAGGCTTAATTTTCAATGCTGCGCTCCCTGCTGGCGTGGTTCATACGCCGACAAGTGCTTGTCGTATGTCAGATGCAAGCTAGATAGTTCATCATTTACATCTTGCATCCGTATTTGAGTCATGATGAAATCCTGCAAACGAGCATCGGGATGATGCCTTTGCAGCAGGTCATTGATCACTTTGATATGATCTAAAAACAGATTTATTTGATACTTTTTTCGCTGCATTTAAAACCTTTCTTCTCCAGGTCATTTTTTATCTTTGACGCTAGTCCAGTACAGAACTCAGGATTATGTTGGGCGCTTCCGACAACTTTATCATCGATCATAACACGACATTCCCTGCCAATTCTGGTGTCGGTAGTTCCAGCGGAGATTTCTTTCATTACGTTATTTAAGATACAGGTAAACAGCACTTCAATCATTGCGACCTCTGTTAGTAAAATTACAGTTGAATACGTCTACAGCTAGTTTACCGTTATCCTCACGCATTTGGGAGATCAATTGCGCCATGGCATCGTGATCTTTTTGCAAGGCTTGATAGTCCGATGCTACTACGTTAAAACGCTGCTGCCAGAAGGTCAAAGAATTGTCCTTTGACTTTACTGTCAGATAGTTGACCCGCGATGATGCCAAGATTGCAACAATGGCAAAAAAACTCAGGATATTTTCAAAAATCATATTCAACCTCAAAATGGCAAATCCATAGGATCTACATCAGGAATATCAAATTGATCAACGCTAGGTGCTGGCGAGGTTTCTTCCTGCTTTGATCCGACAAACTCAAAGCGACTAGCTTGGATTTTGGTATAGGTGGTTTTCTTGCCGTCTTTTTCAACCGTGTTGTAACGCACTTCACCTTCGACCAACACTTGGTTGCCT
>Ga0209492_1000246_pt1 | contig 17816 bp, 28 predicted proteins | sample PPLLak12cMay2015_FD_187253 | JGI IMG/M metagenome (GOLD analysis project Ga0209492, IMG submission 187253) | Freshwater sediment microbial communities from Prairie Pothole Lake near Jamestown, North Dakota, USA - PPLs Lake P7 Core (1) Depth... | ecosystem: Environmental > Aquatic > Freshwater >... | reverse complement strand
TGATTACCAAACCTTGTTATAATTGTGGTGGTGTTGGGACTAAGGATGAAATGAAAACCGTTAAGGTTCAACTACCTCACGGAATTGATGATGGACAATTTATAAGATTGCAAGGTATTGGTGATTTCAGAAATGGTATATATGGTAATTTGGTTGTAAGGGTTAAGATGGTCTCTATTGATAACTTTGAAAAGTATGGACCTCATTTGGTATATAATGCTTATTTTAATTTGGAAAACCTTAAAGAGGATTCTTTTGAAATACCACATCCTGATGGGTCATTAAAATTAAAATTCCCTGATACCTTTGATACGACAAAACCCTTAAGAGTAAGATCAAAAGGGTTTAAGGGTAATGTTATTGGTGATCTATTGGTCAACCAACACGTAAGATTTGGTAGGGTTTAAAATGCTGCGACGATGTCTTTGATTATTGCTATGGTACCATATATGGTTGCTCCAACCATATATAGACCAAGTAGTAATATACCCCACTGACCTTTATTCATTCCTTTTTTACACGTTTTACATCCAGTTACTGTTGTTGCTTCGGTTTTTGTTTCTTCTTGTTCCATATTGTTATTTTTGATAATAAACAATTATATTGCCAATTATTTTATAAGTGAATGATTGGTTAATGATTGATTCTCTAATTATAACATCATCATTTCTTGTTATTATAATTTCTCTAGTTTTAACTTTATTAAATAATTTTTTTGGGTGACGGATTGAGGTGTTTATGATTAATTTTAAGGTATTATTTTTTTCATTGTACTCAATGAAAAATTGGTAATCAAATTCTAAACGATAATCGCGAATTAATAACGAGCATCTACTTTCACAGGTTTTCAATACAATAAATGATTGTTCAATTAAAATGTCGTAGATATCCGACATTGAGTCCATAATTTCATCTATTGGAACTCTAATAAATTCTCCACTACCAGAGGATCCTCTTAATGATTCATAAGTCTGAACGATACTCAATGGTTGACCATCAACAACCATATTTTTGATATGGATACTTTCAACAATTAGACTCTTAAGTAATGGTATTAATTTCATATACCATATAAATATAAGAAACCCCACCTTTATTGGAGATGGGGTTACAATTATTTCATTCCTAGAATTGGGGTTATCAACCCAGACCGATTCACCCAGTCATCAGCGGTCAGTTTGTTTAATAGGATTCTGACAACCTGTTGATCACATTGATTACTCAATCACATCAACAATACAAAGATAAGGAAGTTTTTGGTTCTGCCAAACTATTTTTTAAAAAACTTCTTATTGACAGGTTAATATAAATATCTTATCATTATAGAAAAAAAAATATGTGTTTAAGTTACATCGGAGGTAAGAGCCGTATTGCTCCAAAATTAATAATACCTAATATTCCAAAAGATATTGAAGAATTTGTTGAGGTTTTTGGGGGTATGTTTTGGACGTTCTTCAGTATGGATCTGAAAGAATATCCCAATCTAAAAAAAGTTATTTATAATGACTTTAATCCCTTGAATTATAATCTATTCAAGTGTATTCAAAACCCAACGGAATTGTTAAGGGTAATAAACTCAATTGAGTGTCAGAAATTTGGTGAGGTACCTACACCACCAATATATAAAGAACAGTTTGTAAGGTTTCAGGCTGAAATATTTGCTGAAAATTTCAGCGTAGAACCTGGTAATTATGAGGTTGCGGCTAAATATGTTTATATCTTAACACAGGTGTTTAGTGGGTCAAAACCTGAAAAAAGTTCATTTATTGATTTGAAGGGTAAATACAAATCAAAGTATTTAACTTTTAGGGATAAATTATCTAAACCTGATTGGGTTGAACATTTCTTAAAGATTAGTGAGGTTGAGAATATGGATTTTGCTGATGTTATTGCCAAGTATGATTCACCGACAACTTATTTTTATGTTGATCCCCCATATTGGAAAACTGAGAACTATTATTCTAACCACGACTTTGATAGAGAGGATCACGAACGTTTAGCGAATGTATTAAAAGGTATGGAGGGTAAATTTTCATTATCTTATTATGATTTTGAAATTCTTAGTGATTGGTTTCCAAAAAATGAGTATATTTGGAAAAAAATGGAATTCGCAAAAGCCGCTTCAGCAAAGAAGGGGACGAAACAAAACATGGGAGAAGAACTTCTTATAATGAATTATCAATAAAATAGTATATTTTTAAAAAACGCAATATTTATAGTAAAAACAACCAAATGGAATTAGTAAAGATTTTAGCATCTGTAATTAAAGAAAATGTTAATCCAAAAATGAGATTAACAGAAATATCAAATAAATTAATGGTTAAACTTGTTAATAAGTTCAAAGATGAAACTGAAGATTCGGAAGACGATATTAGAACTTATATTAATGATTTTGGTAAATATCAAAATGGATTACCTGCCGACAAAAGAGACCTTACAAAATATACTTACGAAGAATTAAAGACTTTAATTAATTCTAAAACAATTAAAAAGGAGGAGGGTGATATATTCAAACAGTATATGCCAACAGTTACTGGTGCGGATCAAAGACAGGTTAAAAAAATGATTAAAATGTTCTTAGAGATACGTAATTTACTACCAAAACAAAATAGGGATTTAATGAAGTATCCTTATCTTAAGTTGGTTGAGTTAATTCAGAATAAATTTGGGTCTTTAATTACTAAGGCCGCATTTGATAAATACAAAAGAGAACGAACGGATCTTACTAACGAACAGATCTTATCGTATATTGAGAGATATGTTGATTTATATGCTAGATTGGCACCAAATACACCACCAATTATGTCAATGTCGTTTGATCAGTTGGAGGCGGCTTTAGATCATCTTCCTGATGGTGATGATACACCAAAGAAAAAGACTGACGATTTTAAAGATATTGATACAATATATGACCAAGATAATTTATATATCTTCAAACCAAATGGTAAGGAACAATGTATTAGATTGTCTCACGGAAGACCTTGGTGTACGTCAAGAGTGGGTGGTGGTAACTTGTACTACAACTATCGTTTAGAGAATAACCTTACCTTGTATTATGTTATTGATAAAGATAAAAAATTTGATGATTTAAACTTTGCGGTTGTTATCTTAGTTGACGAATATGGTCGTAAAAGAATTGCTGATGGAAAAAATATGGCCGGAGGATTTTCAGGACATAAGACAGAATCTTGGGATGTTATATCATCAAAAGTTCCAAAGTTAAGTGATAAGGAATCTTTGTTTGTTGCGGATCCATTAACAAGTAATGAGAAAGACTTATTAAGAAGATTTAAACACATTACTGTTACTGATGATGCGGTTAGAGAACTTGGTTCGGCTGAAAACGCAGAATTTTGGTTGGAGATTGCAAGTCCAAACTTAACAAATAAACCAAATGTTTATATTAACTTACCGTCAGAACTTAAAAAGAAATACATATCTTTGGGTATGGATCTTACGGGGGAAATGATTTCAAATTCGGAACCAGATGTTGTTAAGTATTATTTGGCAAGAAAAATTGATTCATTAAAAACTAAAAGTTTGTCTCAATTAACAACTGCAGATATTGCACTTATTAATATGCCAGGGATGAAAAACTTGAAGGAGGAGTTGAAGACTAAATATGTGGGACAATTAACAACTGGTGGTGAAAGTATTGTAAATATTTCATATCCAAATGATGATTCATCTAAATATATTGCATTATTTGGTTTTGATGAATTATTTGAAAACTTACCTAGTTCTATTGCATATTTAACTATTATTAATAAGTCAAACGATAGTCTTGATTTAACATTACCAAGAAGTATTATAAAGTTCCAAGATTTGCTTGCAATTGTACTTGAGAATTGTGTTAAAGAAATTCCTGAAGAACTTGGTCGTTTGGAAAGTTTAATGTTCTTAACATTACAAAACAATAAAAATTTGGTGAGTATTCCAGAATCATTAGCGGATTTAAATAGTTTAGAATTAATTGCTTTAACTGGATCTAATCCAAATTTGGTAATACCTGATAGGTTAAAGGAAAAAATGGAGGAATTAAGTGAAGGGTTCTACCACATTATTGAGTAACTTAAATAAATAATTTTATGGGAAATGTTGATGTTGAAATATATGTATCACAATTAATTAATTTTTTTGAAAACAATCCCAACGATCTTATGGAATTAATTGGGGATGTCCAAAAGGATGAGTTTTATGTTAAGTTAAGAGAACGATGTGAAGAAAACTTTGAGAAGGGTGAAGAGATAACATTAACCAAGACACAAATTGTTGAGGTGGTTCTTGAGTTAAAATTTAAGGAACTTCCGGTTAAAGATTTAAAAATTGATATGGTGATTGAAGTTGATAAACTTTTTGAAAAAACCAAATTTGGTCTTATTGGATTAAATTAATTTAAACTTGTTGTTTATTAAGAAATAAGTATTATATTTGTAATGTACTTAAAAAAAACATTATATGATATACACACCAGAATTAATTAAATCTATTGCTCCTTCAGTATTTGCAACATCTGCATCTGATAAATTGTCTAACAAATATGTATTCGTACCAACGGATCAAATTATTGAATATTTTGATAAAGAAGGTTGGGAAATTTCTAATGTTGCACAAATGGGCAAAGGGATCCATTCTACACACCAAATTAAATTCCGTAATGGTCAATTACCATCGGTAGGTGATACTTTAGTTGAAGCGATCGTTCGTAATTCACACAATGGTATGAGTACTTTTTCGGTTAGTGCTGGATTACACCGATTAGTTTGTTCCAACGGACTTACAGTTCCCACATCTGTTACGGATAAATTTAATGTTAGACATAGTGGATTTGAACTTGATGATGTTAAACGATTGATGGACGGGTTTTCTAAAAAACTACCATTAATTCAAGGGTCTGTTGGGAGAATGATGGAAAGAGAATTGACTATTGATGAGAAAATTCAGTATGTTCAGAACTCAGCAAAAATCAGATGGGCAGAGGGATCAGTTCCAAGTGACGATCAACTTGTTGATTTATTAAGACCAAATCGTGTTGAGGACGATAAGAACGATCTTTGGACGACCTTTAATGTGGTTCAAGAGAAGTTTATTCGTGGAGGTTTTGACTACCGAACTAATACGGGTCGTAAATCTAAATTGAGAGATCTTAAAAGTATTATGGCAGTTAATAACATTAACACAAAACTTTGGGAACTTGCTGAAGAAATGATTTAAAAACAACGGAGGGTTAATTGCCCTCCTTTTTTTGGTTAATATGAATAAACAAGGGATTGTATTAAAGTGGTTAAACAAGGTGTTTGGTGATCTTACTCCGGTAATTAAAGATGGTAAAACATTTTATGTTGATAAGGACGGATTACCGTTGTTTATGTATTTTCAGGATTCAAAAAATGGGATTGTTTATGTTAATTACGACAGAATTTGGGTATTTTTTGAATCCATTTTTGGTCTGAATACCTTGCAAACAAAGGAGATATTAACTATATGGTTGGAGGAGACCTATAATTTAAGGGGAGTCACACCTACCGGAAGTTATTATTGTATAACCATTAAAGTTGGAGGAGACCTATAATTTAAGGGGAGTCACACCTGATTTTGTTTATGTGAAAGATGTGATTGGTTGGAGGAGACCTATAATTTAAGGGGAGTCACACCCATAACCACCATCTTTAAGGATAAAATTGATAGTTGGAGGAGACCTATAATTTAAGGGGAGTCACACCCAAAAGGAATTTGATGAGCAGATTACATTAAGTTGGAACGGACCTATAATTTGAGATAATATGGATAAACAAAAATTGGTAATAAAGTGGTTGAACAAGGGGTTTGGTGACCTTACTCCGGTAGTTAAAGAAGCTAGGACATATTATGTTGATAAGGACCGAAAACCATTATTTATGTATTTTCAGGATGAAAAAAATGGGTATGTTTATATAAATTACGACAGAATTTGGGTATTTTTTAATTCCATTTTTGGTCTGAATACCTTGCAAACACAGGAGATTCTGACTATATGGTTGGAGGAGATCTATAATTTGAGGGGATTCACACCAGAAAAAGACGGTGTGATTTTCTTAGAAGGGTTGGAACAGACCTATAATTTGAGATAATATGGAAAATGAAATAAAATATTTTATAAAAGAGAATGATTTCTTAAAATCATTACTTGAAACTACTGGTAAAGTGTATAGTGTTATTGATTGTATGGATCATATTCCGGTTACTCCTGAACTTTTATTGACTAAACGATTTACAAGTGAGTATCTTAGTAGTAAATCTTATGGGGGTAACTTGGTTCATTCGGAAGGAATATTTAAAAATCCTGCAGGAATATTTTTATACTTATCTAAAATGGATGTTGAGGCTACTTATAAAATAAAAGTTATATACGATGTTGCACAATTAGATGAGGTTGTGTTATTCATAAAACAATTATCAAAATTAAAATAAAATGGAAATTACAGGAAATCAGTTACAGGAAAAAATTAAAAATGGGGAAAAAGTAATAGTTGAACTATGGGGTACTTGGTGTGGTCCGTGCAAAATGATGAAACCATTATTTGAAAGGGTTGCATCTGAAAACACAACTAATGTGCTGATGTATACAATGGATGTGGATCAAAACAGAGAAGTTGCAATGTCGTTCGGAATTAAAAGTATCCCAACAATATTATCCTTCAATAACGGAAATGTTGTTGGAACAAAAGTTGGTCTTATACAGGAACAACAAATAAAAGAGTTAGTTCAAGAATTAATCAATGGATAAGGTTATAGTTCTTTTCACTATGAAAGGATGTCCACATTGTGTGGAGATGAAAGAAATGTTAGTTAAGGAGGGTATTGACTTTGTTGATCGTGATATAGATGAATATGAGGAAGAATACAATATGTTCGTTGAGATTACTGAGAATGAGTATGTCCCATCGTTTATGTTAATAGAAAATCCTGAAACGGAACCTGTTAGTGAATTATACGCACCTGAAAGAGATTATGATGATCTTGAGGATGGTATTGGTATAATAAAAGAATGGTTAGAGAGATAAAACAAAACCCCACCTTTATTAGAGATGGGGTTTTTTATTAGAATAAAATTACGTGTTCCAACATATCTTGTTGTAAATATGGTTTTTCACCTTCAGGATCCAATATATCATCAATAAGGTTGTATGTATCCAAACGAGATTTAAAGTTCGTTAGATCAAAGTCAAATACATCAAGGACAAGTGATTTAATTGAATTTTTATCAATCTTTGAATTGGATATTACTTTTATTTTAAGGTCTTCATTTTTATCCTGTTCTGTTGTGAAATAAAATGAAACCTCATCAACATCCAATAAGTTAAACATATGGTTAAAGACGTAATGAGAATAATAGGTCATTAACCTACCACAATCTAAACTATAACCATATGGAAATTCTGAAGATATGGATAATTCATTAATTGGTTCTGATTCTTCATTAAATGGTGATTTAGAAACCATAATCCATCCCTTGTTATTCATACTAATTTCTTGGGAGTATTTTATCACATCAATAATGTTGATGTTTGTTATATCCAAAGATTTTAAGATATCGGAAAATTTCTCAATAAACTCTTCCTTTATTTTTAAGATATCAATTAGATCTTCGCTTGTTGTTAAACCATTAACAACCATAAACGGACCACAATCTGTAACTTGGATAATTGATTTATGTGATGTATCTATTTTTGATAAAATAAAATCTGCAAATAGATTGGTGATACCTCGTTTTGAATTTTTGTTAATTAATCTCATATTATTATTTTTTATAATGAGTATGTAATTAAAATAACAATATAAATAGTTTATTAATATAGGTAGTCGGTAAACATATCGTTGATATATTCCTCAACTTTATTATGGTCTGGGTAGTCAGATAATCTAATTGTTAAAAATTGGTCGTGCTGATCCATCCAATAGGTTTTCATTGAGGTGTAACCATCATAATCTATAAATGTTTCATTATAACCGTTAAAATCATTTAAAAATTCCATAACATCATTATATAGATTTTGTATTTTAACAAATGGTATATGGAGTGTATTGGGGTTATTTTCTAGTTTTTTGGATTCCCACTCAATCTTACCTTCAAATAAGGTTGATAATTCGTTCCATATTACTTTATAAACTTCGTCGGTATATGCTTGATTATATGCGTTATCACCCATATTACGTAATTGATGGTAAATGTCGTTTAAGATATCTTTAAACAATGACTTCATAGAATCTTCGTCGTTAATAATATCTCTAATGTTTGATTCTGTAATGGTAAAATTTCTATCCTCATCAGATAACTCCTCAAATAAATCGGAATGATAATCATCCATACTTAATTCCTGATTCCCACAGATCTCAAGAATTCTTGAGGCAAGTTCTTGAATATTCTTATCGTTTAATACCTTAATGATATCATCATATAAATCGTGTACCGTATCAGAATATGGTTCCCACCAATCTTCACCCATTACACTTTTAACGACATCCCTATCATTATATTCTCTACTATATTGATCGTCTTTAAAAAATTCGGAAAGTTCTTCTTGGTCTCTTAATTTTAAATAATAACCATCTGGTCGAATTATAACATCAGATAGATAAGATTGGACTACTGTAGTTAAATATGATGGGTCAACCTCTAACATCATTTTAAGTGTTGAGTTAAATAAATATTCGTCGGTATCATATAAAGAATTTAAATCTATTTCAAATAAAAATCCTCTCTTTTTAATAAACGATAAAAACGTATTTATATCGTCACCAAATATGGATGAAAAATCCTCCCATTCACCATTATTAAATTTAACCACAAAATCTTGAACACTTGCCATACCTATAAATACTAAAAAAGGTGGAAACTACCAGTAACCACCCAATTATTTGGTAGAAATTCTATTATTTTTTTGTATAATACTTCTCAACGATCTTTTTCACAGATTCCTGAACAGTTGCATTTTTCACCTGTTGAGGTTGTCCTTGAACAGGAGCTTGTTGAGGTGTTGTCCCACCATTGGTCTTATTTTTGCATCCACATCCCATGTTAGTTGGTTTTACTTTAGTTTATTTTATTATAAATATCATAACCAAGAGCAATTTGTAAATAACTTTAATAAAAAGAGTATATTTATTGTATATGAAAAAAGTGATTAAACTTACTGAATCTGAACTAATAAAGATTATTAAGAGAACTCTTAATGAACAGGATGATGAATATTATGAAATACCTGCGGCAGAATATAAACAACTATTGTCTGCAAGTGGATACAATGCCGTTGGGTTATTAAAATTAAGAAAGTTTGGGGGAAAACCATTGAAGGTTATTGGGGATTTAAATTTATCAAATACTCCGGTTACTGATTTGGGTAAGTTATGGGTTACTGGTAAGTTAGATTTATCAAATAGTAAGATTAAAGACATCAAAGATGTGACGGTAAATGGGTATACTAGTGTTTATTCAACACCATATCAAGATATGTTGGATCGTAGAAAAAAACAAGAGGAGTTGGATGAGGCTCAAGAAAGAAGAGAAAATGGTGAGTGGGATTTAGAAAATCCAAATATTGATAGTGAAGGAGAAAAGGCAAATGCGGTATTTGAGAGTATTGTTAATGGGGCGATGGTTGATGTTTTAGGGGATGATGAAAAAGAAAGATTAACAACATTAAAAAGTCAATTAGAGGATCTAAAAGAGAGATATGATAATGTTGAAGAACCGGATCAAGTCTCGGGATTATATGATGAAATAACTGATTTGGAGGATGAAATTGAAGAATTAGAAAAAAAGAATGTTGATGTTTATGGTTTGATACCAAGAGGGTCTAATTATGATTTAGATGTTTTTGAAACAACTTATGATGAATTTGATGGTGGTAGTTATATGGTTGGAACAGAATCTGAAGCCGATAATGCATTATATGAATATTTTGATCAACTAGTTGATGACATTGGTTATTCGTCGTTTAATACTTATACGTTAGAATCTAGTATTGATAGTGATGAAGTTGCGGATTATTTTGAAGATATGTTTAGAAATGATATATATGAAAGTCCGGAAAGTTATAGTATACGTAGAGAATTGTCTGACTCCCAAGAAAAAGAAATTAGAGACTTACAGGCCGAGGAAATGATATTAGAGTATTATGGAATTAGGGGATTACAATATTTAACGGTTGAAAATGGTGTGTATGATTTTATGGACGCAAATGATAATGAGTTTGAGTTTAAATACGAAGGAAACCAATGGAGACTATATAAGGGTGGTGTTTTAACGACGCCAGGAAATGTTTATGAGGATGGTGAAGATGAATATGAAGATGAAAGAACTGATCGGATAGTTGAGATTAATGATGAAATTGATGAGATTAAAAATAACCCAGATGGTGATTTAGATGATGATGAGGTTGAATCTGAGGTTAGTGATAGAATGGATGAGGTAAGAAGTGATCCTATGAGATGGATTAACGACTATGAAATAAATATGGATAATTTTATTGATAGACGTTCATTTGTTAACACTTTGGTTCGTGAAAATGATTATAGTAATATTGGTGGTTATAATGATAGTTATGATAAAATTGAAATAAATGGTACAGATTATGTTGTTATAAGAACGTCTTAATAATTTACACATAACAAAACATATCGTATAATTGTCTAAATGGCAAAAAGAAGAAAAAATAAAGAAATTGAGTTTATAATGAATACCGATTGGTTATTTGAAGACCCGATTGACCAAGAACATAAAGAATATAAATTATTGAGTTACTTCCAAAAAATGGGAGAAAAACTTGATAATATGGAACTATACCCTGGTTTTATTGAAATATCATTACACCTTGCCAGCATCCAAACATTAATCAAAGAAAGAAAATTAATATATACCGACAAAAAATTTGAATCAATTGATGATGAGTTATTGGTTAGGGATTTAAAAGTTAAAAAAGTCCCTGATATGACTTCTGAAGAAATGCAGGAGTTTGCGGGTATCTTAAAATTTTCAGCTCCAAGATTATTAGAATATTTTAATATTGCCAAATCTGTGTGGACAATAGTATTTGATACGATTGAGGTGAATGTTAAGAAAAATAAAAAAAACTTAGATTTAAAAAAAGGTTATTTTTATTACTATGAAAAAAAATCAACCAATCTATATGTGTGGGAATATATGGTGAAATTTGCGGGTAAAGGATCCCCAGAAGAAAAAACATTGGTTAATTTAGTTTATTCTGAACCAAAAGGTAAATTGACAATTCCAAAAATAATTAATACATTTTCACAATGGAATATTGGAGATGATCAACCATCACTTTCGGTATGTGAGATGAAATGTGACGATATCTTTCCAATTAACGAGACGTTACTTCCATTGTTCAAACGAAAATTGATAACCTATATTGGTCAATCAACAATTAGTGATGGTAAAAAAATTGTAAAAATTAATTAATATGAAATTTATGTTTAATAAAGTGATTGAGGATTTAATAAAGGAATACCCAAATGATGGGGATCTAGGTAGAAAAATTAGACAACTATATCTTGATGGTGAAAAATTAAAAAAAGAAAAGAAAGATGGGATTCAACAAGAGGATACTCAAGAAGGATAATATTATCAATAACGTTGGTAATATATTTCGGTATCTGAGTGCGGATGCAATAATTACAACAGATGAATTCTCAAGTGAGGTCTTTAAAATGTATTGCGAAGATAAAACTGAGGATGAAATCATAAAATATATAAATGAAAACAAATAATATGGCGGATTTAGTACAAGAGTTTCCGGTGTTGGAACCATTAAAATGTAATCGTTGGTTAATACGATTTGAAGGTTTGGAAATTGAACCATATCTTTTTAGAAAATACAAAATGTATAATGAGGGTGATGAGATTATATTCTTAACCGAATATTTTGAAACGGTTCAACACACATATAACCCAAAAGATTTATTAAATATTGTTGGTGTTACCATTGAGTATTTGGATCCTACAGGTCTCGCAGTTCAGAAACTTAAGTTTGATGTTAAAGGGTTAAACTTTGAGATTAAACAATCATATGGTAAAGATAAGTTTCAGATAACAAAACTTAGATTTGTGGTAAAAACTGATACATTACATTTAGCGTATCAAGAAAAGAAATAATATGGAATTATTAAAAGGGATGATCACAGGTTGTGGTGAGGGAAACGTTAGTTGGTATCCAGAAAGGATTCATACCATTAAAGATCTGATAACACAACACAAACCAAAAAACATTATTGAGATCGGATTTAATGAGGGACATTCGGCATTGTTAATTTGTGATACAATTGCGGAGTTAATTCATAATGATCCATCATATAATGAAATTCCGATTAGGTTGTTTATATTTGATATCTGTAAGTATAATTGTAGTATGTCTAATTTTGAGATAATTGCAAACCACTTTAGAAGTTGGAATATTCATTTACATATGGTTCAGGGGGATTCATTAAGTACTGTACCAAGAACTTTGGATACAGTTATGGGGAATTTTGATTTTATTGAAATTGATGGTTGCCATCTTAAAGATTGTGTCTATAACGATATTATTAATACATACGGAAGATTGAGTGAAAATGGTATTTTATATGTGGATGATTTTAATTCAACAAAAGATCCACATCCTGAGATTGATGATGTTGTAAAGGGTATTGATTGGGAAGGATTTAATACCTATAATATAGATGGGGCATTTTGGGCTCAAAAACAATCAAAACAAATGGAAGAAAAAACGGAACAAGTAAATCACCCAGATCATTATGGTGGGTCTGAGAATGATTATGAAGCAATCAAAGTTATTGATGCTTGGGACTTGGGATTCTCACTTGGAAATACGGTAAAATATATCTCAAGGGCGGGAAAAAAGAATAAGGAAAAAGAATTGGAAGATCTTAAGAAGGCGTTGTGGTATTTGCAACATCATATTGATACATTAGAAAATAAATAAAGATGGGACTAACAGAAGAACAAAAAAATCAGATCTTTAATCTATATGAAGGATTAAAAAATGATGAACAAACATTGGGTGAGACACTCGAAACAATTGTTGATTTTTGTGTTGTCGAATCTATGGTTGATTTAACAAATGATAAGAATGGGGATTTATTGGAGGAGTTTTCAAACGAAGTGTGGGATTATTTGGAGACAATTAAATAAATAAAAAAAAATGATAGAAACAGGAAAAATAATAAACGGAGATTGTATTGAGGTAATGAAAACTTTACCTGATGGGTCTGTGGATCTAATTGTAACGTCGCCACCATATAATGTTGGGATTAATTATGATACACATATTGACACTTTAGATATGGATGTGTATTGGGATTGGACAAAGGAGTGGTTAACACAAGCCTACCAATTACTTAAAGATGATGGTAGGGTATCTATTAATATACCGTATGAGACTAATGTGCAAAATAGGGGTGGAAGAGTATTTTTTGTTTCAGAATTTTATCAGGTGATGAAACAAGTTGGGTTTAAATTCTTTGGTATCGTAGATTTGGAAGAAGATTCACCACATAGATCTAAGACAACTGCTTGGGGTTCTTGGATGAGTCCGAGCTCGCCATATATTTATAATCCAAAGGAGTGTGTAATCTTGGCATACAAAAAACACCACATTAAAAAGGTTAAAGGAGAACCTCAGTGGAAAGGGACACCTACTGAAATTGAGCAGGAGGATGGAACCATAAAAAAGAAAATAGTTTATGAAGATACGGATAAGAAAGAGTTTATGGAACTTGTTTTTGGTCAGTGGAATTACTTTGCAGATACTAAATCACTCACCAAAGCAACTTTTAGTACAGACATACCAACAAAGGCGATTAAGATATTGTCCTACAAGAACGATCTAGTTTTGGATCCATTCGCTGGCAGCGGGACTAGTTTGGTTTCCGCCGAAATCTTGGGAAGACGATGGTTGGGGATTGAATTATCTCCAAACTATTGTAAAATTGCGGAAGAAAGGGTTCAGGGGTTTGTTGATTTAAACAAACAAAAGGAATTGGAATTTGAAAAAAACCCATCTTAATAAGGTGGGTTTTTTGTTTATGGTTATATTTATATGTAATGAAAATAATAATAACTGAAAGTAGTAGAGATAGGTTGGTGTTAAAGTGGTTAAACAGAGAGTTTGGCGATTTAACTATGGTAGTTAAAGGTAGTACTACATATTATGTTGATGAGGACCGAAAACCGTTATTTATGTATTATCAGAATTCAAAAAATAAGTCTGTTTATATAATTTACGAAAGAATTTGGGTATTTTTTGAATCCATTTTTGGTCTTAACTACTCTGATTCAGAGGCGATTGTGAAGGTATGGTTGGAGGAGACCTATAATTTGAGGGGACTCACACCATACTCCAATCATGAGATGAAACTCCCAAAGTTGGAGGAGACCTATAATTTAAGATGATATGAAAATAATAATAACTGAAAGTAGTAGAGATAGGTTGGTGTTAAAGTGGTTAAACAGAGAGTTTGGCGACCTTACTCCGGCAGTTGTTGGTGATAAAACATTTTATGTTGATGAGGACCGAAAACCGTTATTTTTCTATTACCAGGATTCAAAAAATGGGTATCTTTATATAAATCCCGAAAGAATTTGGGTATTTTTTGAATCCATTTTTGGTCTTAACTACTCTGATTCACAGGCGATTGTGAAGGTATGGTTGGAGGAGACCTATAATTTGAGGGGACTCACACCTGGACCAGCAAGGTCAATTTTAATGTCTTTTGGTTGGAGGAGACCTATAATTTGAGGGGACTCACACCGGAAACGATCAATGCTGCTGGTGTTTTACGTTGGAGGAGACCTATAATTTAATATGATATGAAAATAATAATAACTGAAAGTAAAAGAGATCGTTTAGTCCTAAACTGGTTAAACAAGGAGTTTGGTGATTTAACTGAGGTGGTTAGGGATGACAGAACTTTTTATGTTGATAAGGACGGATTACCGTTATTTTATTATAATCAGGATTCAAAAGATGGGTATGTTCATATTAATTACAACAGAATTTGGGTATTTTTTGAATCCATTTTTGGTATGGATGATTTGCAAACAAAAGATATTCTAACTATATGGTTGGAGGAGACCTATAATTTATGGGGAGCAACGCCTATACAAATTCAATTCAATAGTTATGTGATAAGTTGGAGGAGACCTATAAAATAAAAAAACCCCACCGGTAAAGATGAGGTTTAGATTAGTATATTGATAACCATTTTGATTTATAGTTTTTATTTGATCCGCAATATCTTGCATAATCATTAACCATTGGTCTTCCCGTGTTATAACACCCACAAACGATTGTCCAGTCACCATATCTATTATGTAGTTTCCGTAATAGTTTCATACTTGTCTCAATGTTTAATCTAATATCATTCATAATCCTATTATTGGAATAATCAACTTTATTGATCCAATCGGAAGTTGCTGGCATGATTTGCATTGGTCCGAGAGCTCCAACACAAGAAGTCCTTGATGGATTATATTTCCAATCAAAAGGTCCTCTATATGTTGTTTCTTTATATGCCACATTATATGCAACATATTTTGGGATATCATATTTATCAGAATATTTCTCAATATACTCATACATCATTAACGATGTGGGTGAGTTTGGAGATACACTACTATCACCTTCAAAATATCCATCAGGGTGAGTTGTATCCTCAGAAAAACTTGATAGTTGATATATAACACCAACACATAGTGTTAGGTAAACTACTTTGAGTAAGTTTGATGTTTTCATTATTTTGGTGTGTTAGAGAAGATATTTCTAGCATATAATTTAAACACTGAAATACCGATAGAGTCTTGGTATACGGTATAGTTACCTGTTTTCTTATCAATAATGATAAGGTGGTTGTGTTCATCAAGTGCCAAATTCACTTGAGATCTATTCACCTTAATCATACTGATTGTTGGTTTTTGATCCCCAAACTTACTGTTATATGCTGATCCGGCATAGAATCCTGCAAACAACGACACCCCAATAAATGATAGGAATACTACATTTTTAAATAGGGGTTTAAACTTCTCCATAAAGGTTTTGATTTTTTCTTTCATAATTTTTGTTTTTAAGATTTCTACAAAGTTATAAACATAATTGGGATAACCAAAAGAAATCTTGTTTTTTTATTTATTAAAGTATTTATGTGTATGATAGTTGATGTGTGGAAACCCAATTTTGGTAAGATAGATAACAAAAAATGTGTTATGTCTTACGGACTTGTAGATACAGATCAATTTTTAATTGAAAAGAAAACAGGGTGGAAAGTAAGGTACACTTGTGATGTTTGTTGTGATGGGAAAATTAACGTAACAACTAGCCACGTATTTTTAAATTCAAAAGTAATTTATAATACGTTAAAAAATCAAACTTGTAGATCTTGTAGAAGTAGATTTTCGGAATATGATATTAAAAAAACTTACATACCATTTGAACTTATAATAAAATCATTTTTAGATGTTAATTATAAAATATTAACCAATAAAAACGAATATATGTTGTCAAAAAATAGATCACAATTTAAACATAATGTGATATGTGATAATGGTCATCAAATAACTGCAACATGGAATAATTGGAGTTGTGGTAAGAGATGTGGGATATGTAATGAACAAAATAAATTTGATAATTCGGTTAAACATAAAGATGGGTGGGTGCAATATAATTATTTGGTTAGGTATTATACCGAAAAAAACTATAAAAAATATAAAGGTATTATAAATCCAAATAATTTTCGTAGAAGTAAAAAACATCATTTAGATCATAAATATTCTGTGAGTGAGGGGTTTAAAAATGGAATATTACCCAAAATAATTAGTGATTTTTTTAATTTGGAAATATTAACATCTTACGATAATTTAAGAAAAAATAAAAAATGTAGTATAACATTAGATGAGTTATATTACAATACCGGATATTTATAAAAAAACAATAAATTATGACAACCAAAAAAAACACACGTGTCCTGGTTGAAAGTGGATTAAGGAACATTCGTTCTCTCGCAAATAGATACAACTATGCGAAAATCTACTTTCATCAGGACCTTTGACTTGACGGTGTAACAACTGCATTGGCAATGAAACATTATCTTGAAAATAACGGGATAAAAGTTGTTGATGCTGAAATAATACAATATGGTGAAAAAGAATTTGCGATAAAAAAAATGGATGCAAATGGGGATATAATGCCGGTTTTGGTTGATTTTGCTCATGGCCGTCCGATGTTTGTAATACATACGGATCACCACGACACACAAGCTGGTGTTGAACAGGGAACCGCAACAAACTTTAAAAGTTCAAGATCAAATGTTGAAACGATATCTCAATCAGTTTCACCAAAAGATATATTTTCACCTGAAGACATTACATTAATCTCAACGGTAGATTCTGCCGATTATGCAAAACACGATATCACACCTGAAGAAGTAATGAATTACTTATTCAAGTTAGATAAGGACAAATCATTACAAAGAAATAAAATGTTAATGGGACTTGTCGTAAATAAGTTGTTATTGGCATATAAGAACAAACCGGGATTTCTTGAGAGTCTTGTTATGAATTCAAATCCCTCTTTAATTAGTGTTCTCAATAATATTAAGGCTGAGATGATTGATAAGGGATATGCAAATATTGAGTCACTTGAGAAGAACAAAGAAACATATGTTCAAACTATGAAGACATCACCAAATGTTAAGGTTGAGGATGGTATTATTGTTCAGTATGGTGGTGGTTATATGATGAAACCAGGTTCTTATACCGATACACA
>Ga0209492_1000245_pt1 | contig 17837 bp, 16 predicted proteins | sample PPLLak12cMay2015_FD_187253 | JGI IMG/M metagenome (GOLD analysis project Ga0209492, IMG submission 187253) | Freshwater sediment microbial communities from Prairie Pothole Lake near Jamestown, North Dakota, USA - PPLs Lake P7 Core (1) Depth... | ecosystem: Environmental > Aquatic > Freshwater >... | reverse complement strand
AGTTACCTGGGATACCTCATGTAGGTATCCCATTTTTTTCGATATCTCCTTAAAGGTAGAAAAATAAAAAAAAACAATTCTATCTTCAAAAATTAATATATATAGATTCACACCCGTTTAATATCTATCGACTAATCTAGTATTTAGATTAGAACAAAATAAAAATCATTAGTCAGGTAATTCCTTTGTAATATATAGTATCTTTAAGGAGATTAACGAGCATGGGTATTTATCCAAGTCAAGTAAGAACAGTAGATCCCTACGCATCATACCATTCAAATGTAGTAAATAAACTCACCAGATTAGCCACCCGAGGAGAAGATTGTATTCATTCCAAACATGCAATTGATGTTTCTATAGATTCTACTTCAAATCATGTAATTAATATATCAACAGGTGAGTGTTTTAAAGATGATGTTTTAGTAGAGATCACAGCACAACATTCAGTAGATATTCAAGATTCAGCAAATTATGCTACTGGATATCTAGTTGCTTCTGGTACTTGGTATGTTGTATTAGATTATTTATATCAAAAGGCAAGACCAGCTCCCCAAGCATCTATTAGACTCTTAACACCTAATTTAACACCTAATATTGCAGGCGGTAACTATTTATTTTTAAAAGCTTTGACTGTTGCAGTTGGTGGTTTAGGTGCTGTTGTTACTGCTATTCATGATAAAGACCCTCTAGATTTATATCCAACCTACGCTAGAAGAAAATTCACTCAACTTTACATTGGTTTAGAATTCACACTTCCAACTTTTTATCAAACAACTGACGAATCAAGAGTTATTTATGTTGAAGATGAAGATGAGGTATATTATGGAACATCCAATCATTGGGAACCTCTTGGAGCTGTTAGAGCATCTATTGATACAACATTATGTTCGTCTTATCTATTAGGTTATATAGATAGTACTGGTCTTCTTCAATTAGCTATCGCTACATCTTATAGTACACTAGCAGATTGTGTTGTAACATCTTATGGAGTATCTGATGGTGCTGGGATGGTTCGTTTAGTTGGTCCATGTTATGCAGAGTTAGAAAGTACTGTAATTGGATCTGTTAATGTTGGCGATAAAATGTACTTATCAAATACTGAAGCAGGAAAAATTACTAATCTTGAGCCATCTCCAATTTCTCAATATGTTGGTGTTTGTGCAATTGGTCCTACAGCTTTAGATCCTAATCTAATCAATTTATGGTTTATCCCAACTGGAGCTGGCGGAACTACAAATGGTGGGGGATATGGTAATGCAAATAGTTTTCAATATAGATTTAGTACAAGTGTTGTTGACGGTGATCCTGGTGCCGGATATTTAAGATTTAATAACGCAGATCCTACTTTAGCAACATTTATTTATATTGACGAACAATGTAATGAAGCTGGTTTCCCTGATATAACAGACTGGTTAATTACATTAGATGATTCTGATAGTGGTGTTAGAGGACATGTAAGAGTTAGTAAATTAAATCATCCAGAAATCTTTGTTATCTATTCAATTGATGGAGACACAGCAGATGGCGGTGGATATAGAAAATTACAAGTAGATTATGTTGATAGTAACGGAACTATTGCAAATAACGACTATGTAGTATTCTCATATTCAAGAACTGGAGATAAAGGTGATGTTGGTAATAGTGCAGTTTACATGCATACACAAACAGGTGCAGCTATAGTTTGGACTGTAGCACATATGCTTGGTGAGCAATATTGTTCAGTTGAAGTAATTGATAATAACGATCAAACTGTTATTCCAAAAGAAATTAATTTTATAGATTCAACCAGTTTAACAATTGTTTTCACAGTAGCAACAGCAGGACATGCAGTTGTTGTAACTGCTGGTGGTAATCAAGTTGTTGGTGGTATTAGTCATATTGTACAAGATAATATTCCTCAATTAGGAGCTGATTTAGACTTAAATTTTAATTGTATTAGTTATGGAGATATTCTTGTATTAGATGGTTCATATGAAGGAGAAGTTATGAATGTCTCTGTATCTGATCCTGCAACAGTATATGGAGATGTTTTATCACAAAACCTTTCATTCTCATATGAAAGAGCTTATGCAGATGGTACATCAAACATGCCAATGTTAGTAATGGCCGTTGAAGCAGGAAATGGAATAAAGAAAGTTCTACTAAAAGGACAAATTTGTGATACTACTTGGTCATGGGTTCCTGGAATGCTTTATGTAGATACAATTCCAAATGAAGGAAAATTAACACAAACACCACCAGCTATGTCTGGGGATCAAGTTCAAATTGTTGGTTTCGCTTTAAGTGCTACTACTATCTTCTTCAATCCAAACTATGGAACAATCACAATTAAGTAAGGGAGACAAAAATATGAGTAGGTTCAAAGAAATTACAACTCAATTCTTACAAGAGATCCATTCTCAAGAAATAACAGAATGGTTGCAAGAATTAAAATTCTTATCGGAGGGTCTAGAAGAAAAGATAGATCCTGAACCTATCGAATTACAATTAGTAGATAGTGTTTATAAACTACTAGAAAGTTATGAACAAGTTGAGAACTTAATTAAAGAATATAAAAAAGATAGTCTCCCAAGTGAAAAATTAAGTTCATTGTACGGTAGAAAAAGTAGTGGCACAAGTGTATTATTTGATTAATTTGGAGGATAACAATAGTGAGAGCATATCATTTAGAAGTATTCAATAATGATGTTGTAAAATTTGGAGAAGAAGCAGATGGTGAACTAGGTCGTGCTGCTGGAACAGTTGGAACAGACGTTTTACAATATAATGGTTTTTTCTATGCTACAAGAGTATATAATGCAGTATGGAATGATATTGCAGACTTTAGAAGTGTAGCAGAAACAATTCAAGTTAAACCTGGTTTATGTTATATTGAAAATGGATATGCTGCTACATATTGTACAAAAAGATGTCAAAAAGGTGTTATAGGAATTCTAACAGATACATATGGTCTTTCTGCTGGATCAGCTCCTGGTAAAGTTCCTTTCTCTGTTGCTGGTTGGGTTCTATCTTATGTTGATAAACAATATGAACCCGGAACATGTTTAACTAATGCAGCAGATGGAAGCTTAACAAAAATTAAATGGTGGGAAAAACTTCTATTTCCTGAAAGAATTATTGCAACATATTGCGGAAAAGAATCTGAAGAATTTTGGGGAAATGAAAAAAGTAAAGTATTTGTTAACGGAAGACATTGGGTGAAAGTAAAATAACGAAAGGGAATATAATGCATGAAAATGTATTTGTTCAGTTTTTTAATCATCGTATTGTAGATAAACATTATGAAACAGTTTGTTTATCAAATGGTTTAAGTACAGCTTTAGATTATTGTAAAGAAAATGGTGATTTAGTTTGGGTTCAAACTAAAACATATCTTGAAGGCTCTACAGAAAAAAACATCGAACTTGTAAAACCACCAATTAAGAAAGGAAACTTATTTGTTTCTTGTTTTTATATATCACAAGCTTTTCAAGCATATGTTTGGGCAAAAGAATACTCAGATTTAAATGTGATTTGTGGTGGTCCTTCTATTGGAAATTTTAAATATAAAAGTTCTGATATACCAATTAATTTACATTTTGAAACTAGGTCAATTGAAGAATATTTTGGATATAAACCATTTAGCAAGAAATGGAAATTACAATTGCCAGATAATGAATTAATTAAAAAAACAAAAAGTGTTTTCTTTTCGTATGAAATTGAAGAACATTGTTATCATGGTAAATGTATATTTTGTAATTTACATCATCTTAATGAAGATAAATGCAGAATAAAAAAAGATTTAACGTTTAACGATTTAAAAAATTCTGAATTATCAAATAATTATGAAAAAAGAATTTGGTTACATACGCCTTCTGCTAAACCAAATTTTTTAAAAAATTACATTAAAAATTTACCAACAAACAACTTTCAATATTACTTATTTTTAAGAGCAGATAAAATTATAAATAAATGTTTACTTGAAATTTTAAAAGAAGATTCAAACTACTTTTCAAACATAACATTTTCTATTGGAATTGATTTTTTAGGAAACAGATTATTAGACTTTATGCAAAAGAAAAATACATGTGATGATATAATAGAAACACTTCGAATTTTAAATGAATATAATATTAAATCAACAATTTCTATTATTACTAGATGGCCAAACATTATTGAAGAAGATTTCAATGAAGTGAAAAAATATATTCAAAATTCTATAGTTAAACAATCTAAAGCACCTTGGGTTCTAAATGATTTAATAAGCAAACCAAACACTCCATTACTAGATTTTGATGGAGAAGAAATTTATATTGGACCATTTCTTGTTGGTAAATATCCAAACTTGACAAAGAAAAGTGAAGAAATTAATAAGAACATTGAAATGTTAATAAAAGATAATATTCAATTTGTATATGAAAGAACTGAAAAAAATCATCGACCATTTTTATTCTAGGAGGAAGATATGCAAGTAATTAATGACTCAAAAGAGATGAAGAAAGCTTTAAAGAAAAATATATCAGAAATTGTTGGATGTGTCGGATTCTCTTTAAAAAACCCTACGACTAATAAACATCATGAAGGGCATGCCTACTTATTGAATGAAGCAAAAAAACAATGTGATATTCTTGTTGCTGTATATTCACAGCCAAGCTCTTTTGTAAATCTTATAAGAGATGAAGAACTTCCATTAAATTATCAAATGAATATTGCTCATTGTACAGATTTTTGTCAAGATAATAATGTAGATATTTTATATATTATTGACGAACAAGAAATAAAACATAATATTGATAAATCAATAGAAAAAGATAATACAAAAGATTCAACAAAGACAGTAAAACAACATGTTAATAACTTAAATACATGGATAGATGATGGTCTAAAAGGTGCTGTTATATTTCATAAACATAATTTAAATGATTGGAAAAAAGATAAAATTTTTGCGTCATGGTCTGATGGTTATATTCGATTTGCTCAAAGAGAAGTTTATTATGTAGAACATTTACCACAAGTAATATTAATTGATCCGCTTCGAAGACCTGATGGTCTTCCTTATTCATCAACTATATTACATTTTTCTAAAGACGATATTAATATACTTCTAAAAGTTAAACAATCATTTGAAAATTTTTTAATTCATCAAAATCAAAGAATTTTAGAACAAGATTTAAAGAATGTAGATGATAAAGTAATAAAAACATTTGAATTAATAGAGCACTCAAAAATTCAAGATGGTTTGCTTGGAATAAATAATCTTCTTCTAGAAGTTTCTTATAAACATTTAGTAAATAATCTAACGTATTCTTTAAATGAATTTTATGTAAATCCGTGGAATAAATAAAAAATCTGGAGATAAAAATATGGCTTTTACATGGACAACAATTGTTCCAGGAGTAACAGAAGCTGATTCAACGCATGTAAATGAAATTATGATAAATACTAATTCATTAGCGGATACTCTTGGAATTGCTCATTATACATGGACAAATTTACCTGTTTCAGAAGACCAAATTATTTCAGCTGTACAAGGTGAAGAATTACGAGATGCATTAGATTATATAGATGATAATAGTTGTACAACTCAGAATACAGTATATCTTGGAGCATACTGCGCTTCTCATAAAATTCCTCATGATTCAGCAGTAGATTTAGCACAATATGGTACTGTAGAAAGTGTATATAATAAAAAAATATAACAAAAAAAAGTTGAAGGAGATTTAATAAATGGCATTTATTTGGAATCCAGCTGCATTACAACATGAAATTATAACTTACTCTCCAGGTATACAAATTGATGAAATGCGAGATAATGCTGATCTACTGGACGGAACAATATGCTCAATTGATAATTCAACAGTACATGCAAATTATTGTTATGATTATGATAGCGCTAGACAAAATGTTAATGATGGTGCTGTTGATGTTGGTGTGAATGCCGCGTATAACGCCAAAGTTTAAGGAGTTTCCTATATGGAGCGAGAGTTAACAAAAAAAATTTTTGATTCTTTACAATGTGGTATTATTGTAATTAATGCAGATTCAAATATTATAGTAAATATTAATGATCAGGCATGTGATATTTTACAAATTGATAAATCTATAATTGGATCCCCATGTAACAAACTATTATGTAATAATGAAGAAGAATGTGAATTTAGAAAAAATCCAGATCAAATTGTTAATCATGATGAAGTGTGTTTTATGACAAAACTACATAAAAGAAGATGGCTTTTAAGAACTGCTAAAACAATTATAGAGGATGGAAAAACATATATTATTGAAAGTTTTACAAACATTACCCAACAAAAATTAATGGAACAAAATTATAATGATTTACTAAATTATGCTCCAGCAGGAATTTATCAACTTGATTTAAAAACATTTAAATATAAATCAGCAAACAAAGTTATATTAGAATATACTGGATTTACAGAAAAAGAGTTTCAAGAAAAAGGACTATTTGTAGTGTTAACAGATGAAAGTAAAAATAGATTTTTAGAAAGAATGAAAAAAGTAAAAGATGGTGAAGAGGTTCCAACAGAAGTGGAATATGAAATTGAAACAAAACACGGAAAGCGTTATTGGGTTTTGTTAAATGTAAGATTTATGTATAACGGAGACAAAACACCAAACGAAGCATTTTGTATTGTCACTGATATAACGAAAAGAAAAGATGCAGAACTAAAACTTACAGAGGAAAAAAACAAACTTCAAACATATTTAGATATGACATTTGATCTTGTTGTAGCATTAGATTTACAAGGAAATATTATACTAATTAACAAAGCAGGTTGTGATATCTTAAAATCAACAGAAGATAAGTTACTTGGTTTAAACTGGTTTGATAATTTTGTACTACCTGATGATATGCAAGGTGCAAAAAAGGAATTTCAAGAAACAATAAAAGGATTAAACGGAGAAAAAGAAAGAAGTTGGAGTAATTTTATTATTACAACAACTGGCGAAAAACGATTTATAAGATGGAAAAACAAACCAGTAAAAGATCGAAACGGTAATATTGTAGGAACATTTTCTACTGGTGATGATATTACTGATGATTATAAAGCTGAAAAAACATTACTAAAATTATGGGATAAAACACAAGAGGAATTGGATGAATTAAACATAAACAAATCATTCAGAAGACGTTCAGCAAAAGATCGAAACAACAAATTGGATCAAGTAATTGAGTTAATCAGTAATCATTCGGAGATAAAATAACTAATGACACAAAACGGTGTTCCTACTACAATAGTTGAAAAACTAATTGACAACTTAAAAGATCTCACAAAAAACATTACTGAGATCACTGTTAAACAAAATAGCTTACAAGATAGTATGGATGAAACAGCTGATAAGTTTGCTACTGCTCTTACAAAAGTTGCAGAAAGATTAAATACTCCGCCAAGACATGAAGAATTAGAAAAACAAATAAAATCTTTAGAAACGAAACTAGATACCTATGAAAAACATGAACAAGAACAAAATGAATTATTAAAATCTGTTATTAAAACAATTAAAATCGCTGCTGGTCTTTTTAGTTTAGCACTATTAGTTGCAGCAATTGTTGTAACAGTTGTTGAAAAAACAAAATATTCATCAATATCATCTACAAAAATAGAAAATATTGAAAAACAATTACAAGATCACGTTCAACAAAAACCACAAAAATAATTTTATAACAGAAACCTCCTCCTTTCAAACTATATCCATTTTTATATAGTATCAAACATTCATATCATAGTTAATCCAGAACAAATAATAAACTTTTGAATCTCGTAAAAGGAGAAATTACTATGTATGAAGATAATGGAAAGATTTATAATATCAAAGGAAAACTTAAACTTACACCATCTATATCAGTATCTTCGCAAATTAAAAATATTGGTATTTCAGAGGTTTCTCCTCTTCCTGAAATTATTCCTGTTGAAGAAAAAGAAATTACTGTTTCTGAAGATGTTGTTGAAGAAGATGGTTCTATTGAACAAACTAGTTATCCAGCGGATAAACAATTTTGGCTTCTAGCTCTTGAAAAACTTGTAGAAAACTTTTTGTCTGTTAAAGTATGGACAATCTTTGTTTTTATGTGGATTAGTGGTTATCTATGTTATACAGGACACATGACAGGTACAGATTTTGCTACAGCAAACGGATCTATTATTTCTGTTGTTTATGCTTTAAGAGAAGTCTTCAAAACTGTTAAAATTAAACAAGCGAAAAATATGGAAGATGTAAAGAGAATGAAAGTATAAGAAAGGAGAAACAACATGTTTAACTATCTTTTATTATTTGGTGGATTAGCGGGAGGAGTATACTTGCTGATGCATCTACTTCAAAACAAAGAAGGAATTGGTAAGTATTTAAAAGATTTATTTCAAAAAAAGAAAATAGAAGAGATAGCAGATATAAACAAGAAGGAAGAACCAGTTATAAAAAGAATTGAAGAAAATGAAATACTTTCTCAACAAACTAAAGACAAAATTAAAACAATCAAACAAGAAGCAAACAAACAAATTATCGAAGTGTTAAAAACAGAAAACTTTTCAGATTTAGCTAAGAAGGAGGATGAATTATGGTAAGTCGAATTTTAACAATCGTAATTATTCTTCTATCTTTTCTTTTTTTAACATCTTGTGCTCCGGCACAATTTGTACCAAAAGAACCACCTGTAATTAAATTTGATCCAACACCAAAATATAAGACTGATTTATCTGATATTGTAAAACCTGATAAACCTATACATATGTGGGTAGATCAAAACTTTAAACAAGTGGATGATCCAGCAAAAGCAAAATATCTTGTTTTGACTCATGATGAATATGCAAAGTATGTTGCTCAATTAAAAATAAAAAAGACTTATGAAGAAATTATTAATGAACAAGAAATTCTAATCAATACTTATGTAGATATTATTAATGGTCTAAAAGAATTAGTAGCATTAGAACAAGCCAAAGCAAAAGCATATCGAGATCTATGGGCAGATGCAGAAAATTCATATAGACAAGAACAATATAATCATCAAATGGATAATTTAACAAATAGAGCAATAATTGGTGCTATTTCTGTCGGAGCAATTATTGTTGCAATTCTAGCTTTATAAGAAAGGATATACTCATGAATTCCGTTGACTACAAGGAGAAGATGACTACACTATTACGAGATAACTTAACAAATTTTGCTTTTAGTCTTTGGACTGGAGCAAACGAAAAAATCCCATCAATTTGGGATCGACCATCATCATCTAGTGGAAAATATCATAATAAAGAAAACGGTTATGTTCCAAGTCTTGCTGAGCATACGTATGAAATGTTATATGCTTGTATAAAAATTTGGAGCTTATTTGAGATTCAACCAAAAACAGAAGCTGGTGATATATTGCTTCTTGCATTAGCATTTCATGATATTTTTAAGTATGGTAAAGAACCAGATAAGTCCAATCATACAGATGGAACTCACGATAAGCTTTGTGCTGATTTAATTGAAAAAGGAAAAAACACATTCTTAAAAGTAATGAGTGAAAACTCAGTTAATTTACTTGAAGAGTGTGTTCGTTTTCACAGCGGAAGATGGTCAACTGAAGCACCTAAAGACTTTGATTTTAAAAAATATCATTCTTTTACTTTGTTTGTACATTTTTTAGATATGATGAGTTCCAGAAACTTGATTCATCTTGAGGGCAGATAAATGACTTTAGCTAGTACAATTTTGGTGCCAGAATTACAATACTGGTTCCATCAGTTTGTTTTAGAATCAAATTTAAACAGATCTGAAACACCGTCACCAACTACACTAGAGTCTGTTTATCTCCCACAAAAATCATTTATTGAACTTCTATTCAATGAAAATTACAGATATCATGATTATAAATATAAATATAAATCAGATACAAACAAATACGGCTGGCCATATGTAGTTAGAAATAGGTTAATGGTGTATCCCGTATCTGCTAAATATTATGTTATAGATGAATTTAATGATACAACATCAGTAAACTTCTTTAATTTACAAGCACATGATTTTGTTATGTTAAATGCCTTGGCGTTTTATAGAACTGATTCAACTAGTCTAACAATAATTACTAATACATCACAAGTAAAATTTGATGATAGTACTGGAGTGTTATATGCTAATATTAACACATTAAATACTAACTTATCAAAATTAATCTTTCTTTATCTAGATCTTAAAATATATCATAGATATTCTAATTACGATACAATAACTTTAATTGCAAGTACTTTGTTAGAATCTTTATTCGAGGCGTACGTTTTGGAGAACATGTATAACTATATATCCACAACAGATTCCTACAGTTAAGGAGTTAATGGAGATTAAAACATTTGTATACATTAAATGACCTTTGGGAAATATTCAAATACCTGAAGGGAGAATCTGCTACTCTTGACGATACTATAAAGGCTATCGCAAGTTCTTCGAAAGCTGAAACTGAAACATTCTTTGGAGCAACACTAACTCAGTTTGCATATAGTACGCCGGATTTCGAAAGATTACAAAACTTCCTTATTAATTGGTATTCCTCACAAAAAACAATTACAGCAGCACAAACTCAGGTAAGCGATCCTTATTCTCTCCCAAACACTCATCTAGATGAATTATTTAAAAGTTTTGGATTTCCATATTCTCAAGATTTAACTATTATAGGCAGTACTGCAGTAAATATAAACAAAGTTGCTTTTTTCTTAGACTTAGTAAATCTTTATAAAATCAAAGGAACTCCAGAATCTTTAATTTCTGTTTTACAATATTACGGATTAAAAGATATTGATATCTTTGAATTCTGGTTAAAAGTTAATATTACAAATGATCCATATTTTAAAGGTATTTATACAACTGGTACAACCAACATAACAACACCATATACAGTTCAATATAACAATATGGTGTCAGCAGATCCACATTGGATGTATACATCAAATCAAATTAAACTTCTAGTTCCAAATAATCAAATTAGAACACCTTCCAGAACTCCATATATTGGATTAAGAATGTGGCACGAAAACGGAATAATGGAAGCGATTGTTGAAAGACTTATTCAAGATGAATATCAAAGTTGGAGTTCTTCTGCAAATAAACCACAATGGTTAATTAATCATCAAGAAGCTGAAATTACATCACTTGGAGCTTCATATTCACTTCTTGAATTATATCTATCAGCAACATATATTTTTAACAAACAATATCCAACTGGTCTTGATCCTGCTATTTACTCAGATGGAACTAATGAATTATCATATTTATGTTATGATGGAACGATGACAAGTTATACAGATATTATTTCAACATTTCAAACACTTACTCAAATTCCACCAACATCAAGAGATGACAGAAAAACAAAGCAAGCTCAATTTAAAGATCTGTTTACTAGATTGAGACATACAAGTTTCTTAGTACATAGACAAACAGCTGGAATTGAATTAGTTGCAATAAACTCAACATTGAAAGATTCATTAGACTTACTATTTTTAAATCAACCAAATGAACAATGGTTATTGGGTTCATTATTACAAGATCTTTGGACATGGACAAAAAATAATTTAGGCGGTGGTTATCTAAATTTACTATACATGATTCTGGGAACAACTGCAATAAGTGATCAACTTGGAGCAGTAATGAATTTCTTTAAACCTTATAGAGCAAGAATTATGGTATTTGAAGGTTTAGAGTTTAAAGACGCATTACATGATTCAATTCGATTTGATGAAGCAATTGAATATGGTGTTACAGAAATCGTACATGATTATTTTACTTGTGATAGTGCACCATGTTGTGAATATCCTGATACAACTTGTTATTCAGATATTAGTTATTATGCAAGAGAAACATATGATTGTGAATCATATTATGATGCAGGACTCGCTTGTGATTTTGATGCTCCAGAAATTCAAATTAACCAAGATATTATTGACATTTTTATGTGTCTTGATACAACTTCTCAAGTTGACAATATCTTATTAACAAATACTGATTCTACATCATTAATAACTGTCACGCTTGGGCAACCACAAATTATTGTAGCTCAAGCTGGAGGATGGGAAGATTTTGATTTAGATGAATATTGGGATGGAACCACTCTTGTTCATACAGGATTAAATGGTGGTACTTTTGACTGTGTAACTGGTTTTGATATATGTGAAATTTATATTAATACATCTAGTAGTTCATCTAGTGCATCACTTTCAAGTTCAAGTAGTTCTTCAAGCTCAAGTAGTTCTTCTAGATCTTCAAGCTCAAGTAGTTCAAGTAGTTCTTCTAGATCTTCAAGCTCAAGTAGTTCATCAAGCTCAAGTAGTTCTTCTAGATCTTCAAGCTCAAGTAGTTCTTCTAGATCTTCAAGTTCAACTAGCTCAAGTAGTTCTTCTAGATCTTCAAGTTCAACTAGCTCAAGTTCATCTTCAAGCTCTTCTAGTTCAAGTAGTTCTTCTAGATCTTCAAGCTCAAGTAGCTCAAGATCAAGCAGCTCTAGTAGCTCAAGCAGCTCTAGTAGCTCAAGCAGCTCTAGTAGTTCTAGAAGTTCTAGTAGCTCATCTAGTAGTAGTTGTTCATTGTGCTTAACAGGTGTTGAAGATTTTACTACATTTACAGAAGTTGATCCAAGTGGAGATTTAGAAATTGAAATGGCATGTTATATTACGGTAAATACAATGAGAAGAGATGCTAATAGTTATATTTATAAAGACTATGGCCCATTAGCTTTTGGTGACATTATCCATGATTTTGAAGCTTCATTTGATAGTGGAGATATCAATAGTGGATTCTCTCCATGGGCATTAGGAAATAATGGAGATTGGACAACAACAGATAGAGATATAAATGCTTCTGGTATTGAAGTTAGATTTCAAGTTGAATCAGATGGATCTCATAGAGTTTATTTAAGTGATTACACAGATGCAACAAATGTAAATGAAGTTTATTATGATTTTGGTGCTTCTGCTCCTGGTCAATTATACTTTACAGTAACAAGGTTAGGAACTTCAGCAAGTCTATGGGTCTATAGTGATCAAACAAGAACTACACAAATAGCTTCAATTCAAATCAATGGCGTATTTGATCCAAAAGCATATAGATATTTAATTATAGCTAGCAGTATTAATGATGCAGTTCTAACACCTATATCTTGGATTAATGGAAGTGTTAGTAATGTAGACTTAACCGGAACTAGTAGTTCATCAAGTTCATCTAGCAGAAGTAGTTCTTCAACTTCAAGTAGTTCATCTAGTTCAAGTAGTTCATCTAGATCAAGTAGTTCTTCTTCATCTGCAATTCCTACTCCTTGGGAATATGATGAGTTTGATAGTACATCTATTGATGCATTCTGGACACAAGTTATAAATGACGCAGTAATAACGGAGAACAGTATGGATGTTGATCTAGGAACTGGAGGAAATGCTTATGGTTATGTAAATCAACATGCACTTGGATTATCTATAACTTATTTTGATGTCTATACGAAAATTACATTGCCTTTAATTTATGGTAGTGAACCATTAGAAGGTCTATTTAGATTTAATGATATTGATTCTCCATTTGATTTTGCAATGATTAATTTAGTTGCAAACTCACCTTATGGTGGAAGTCCATATTTAGTTGATGCAAGCGTTTCTATTAGTGGTGTAATTACAACAGAAAGAATAGCAACAAGTAGTAATATTATATACGTAAGAATGCTATTTGATGGTACAAATCTTCATACTTATTATGCTCTTCCTGGAGCAACTGCTTGGAATGAAATCGTAAACGATGGTGGTTTAGCAATTACATTAACAGCTGGTCATACTTACTACATGTGGTTAGGTTCTAATACTTCAGATACATTGGTTGTTAATCATACAGAACATGAATATTTTAGAAGTCATTTAGAATACCCAATTTTTGCAACTTCAAGTTCAAGTAGTTCAAGTAGTTCTTCTATATCTTCAAGCTCAAGTAGTTCAAGTAGTTCAAGTTCAAGTTCAAGATCAAGCTCAAGTAGTTCAAGTACATCAAGCTCAAGTAGTTCAAGTACATCAAGCTCAAGTAGTTCAAGTTCTAGATCAAGCTCAAGTACATCTTCTAGTTCAAGTAGTTCACTAGATTGTGGTGGATTTGAAGATCTTTCAACCTATACAGGAACAGATCCAAATAATGATTTATATGTTGATCCTATTTGTAATGTAACGGTGGATAGTATGAGAAGAGATATTGCAGCTAGTTTAAGATACAATTATGGTGTAAATCATTTTGTTAGCTTCTTACATGAGTTAGAAACTGCAGTTATTTCAATGGAGAATGAATCTATTCTTGGAATATGGGGTGTTTCAAATACAAACTATACGTTAAAAGATATGGATGATGCTGATGAAGGTATTGCGGTATGGTTCTATAGAAGTTCTCTAGGTGTATATAGAATCTATTGTCATGACTTTACAAATGATAATGAAGATTATCATTCATTTGGTTCAATTCCATCTTCAACATTGTATTTAACTATTGAAAGAAATAATACTTCATTTACAGTTAAAATTTATAGTGATGAAGCAAAAACTGTTCTTGTTGATACATTATCAATTGTTTGCGGAACAACCAATTATTCAACAATCTTTGTCTCATTTAGTGCTGAATATGTAACTTCAGGAGATAGAGAATCTTCTGGTTATGTAATGAGAATAGTTAGAACTCATGATTCAAGTAGTTCTAGCAGTTCATCAAGTTCTACTAGCTCAAGTAGTTCAAGAAGTTCAAGTTCTACTAGCTCAAGTAGTTCAAGAAGTTCAAGTTCTACTAGCTCAAGTAGTTCAAGAAGTTCAAGTTCTACTAGCTCAAGTAGTTCAAGTAGTTCAAGAAGTTCAAGTTCAAGAAGTTCAAGTTCAAGAAGTTCAAGTTCTACTAGTTCAAGTTCAAGAAGTTCAAGTTCTACTAGTTCAAGTAGTTCTAGTAGTTTATCAGCAGTTCCAGAACCGTTAACATGGGATCCAGCATATAAAGGTGCTGATATGACTCTATCAAATGGAGATATGACTTTTTCAACATCAATTACAAACTTCAATTCAACAAGGGCAACTCAATATCAATCTACAGGAAAACGATATTTTGAAATTTATATAAATGATGAAGTATCTGGACAAGGTTATCATGGTATTTGTAAAGATGGAATGGGTACTACAACATATGTAGGTGCAAATGATACTGGTTGGAGTCTTGATGGACAATCACAACTTAGACATGCTGGAAGTTCTACTGCATCTGATATAGGTCTTAATGATGGAAATGTTCTTGGTGTTGCAGTTGATTTAGATAATGGATACGTATGGTTTGCAGTTGATAATGTTTGGGTTAATTCTGGAAATCCAGGAACTGGATCAAATCCAACATTTACAGATACAGATATTGCAAATAATGATATTTGGCCAGCTGGAAGTTGCTATGCAGCAGGAAATTCAGCTACAATAAGAGGAAGAACAGCTCAGTTTAGTTATTCACCACCATCTGGATTTTCTGAGTGGATGGCATAAATTACTTAGTAATTTTTAAGGATAAAAAATGACATATCAAAATTTTATGAAAAATGTTAGTTCATAATATAGTTAGTTTGTTTCTAAAATTAAAACACATTTATCCTAACCTACCTATAATATCTTAACCTATCCAAAGAAACAAACCACCGTTAATTCCTTCATCTTATACATAAAATCAAAAAGATGGAATCTTAAAATCTCAGAACAATATATTAAATAAAATTATATCTCATTAGGGAGGATATATATGTCACAAAGAAGATATGATGAAACGTTATCTAATTATGTATTACAAAATTATCAAACAAACAAAACAAAAGATTTATATGAAGGAGCAAAATTATTGGGATTTCAAGGAAGCATAAAAGCATTTTATGCTTATGTAAGGAGATTAACTTCAAAAGAAATAAATCCAGTAGACAAATTTATTGAAATCGTTAAAAAACAAAAAATATCTTCTATCATTGATCTATCCAATAAACTAAATTGCACACCACGAAGAATTCATGATTATGTTGAATTTTTTAGATCTAATGGCTATGAAATCAGTACAGATGATCAACATGTAATTTTTACTACAAATGCTGTATCAAATGGAATAGAAATTCAAAACCCCCTAGAAGACAAAGAAATTACATTTGCAATTATGTCAGATCCTCATTTTGGATCTAAAGCTTGTCAGATTACAGCGTTAAATGAATTTTGTGAAGTGTGTAGAAAGAAAGGTGTTAAACAAATTTTTGTACCAGGAGATGTTGTAGCAGGATTTGATGTATATCCTGGACAAATTTTTGATTTATATGCTAAATCATCTCAAGAACAAGAAGAATCTGTTATTATGAATTTACCACATGGTTTTGAATGGTACATGTTAGGTGGAAATCATGATTATTCATTTATCAAAAGAGGTGGTGGACACAACCCATTACTTGTAATTGAAAATCAAAGAAAAGATACTCATTATATAGGATTTGATCAAGCTACACTTCCTTTACTTCCAAATGTTGATGCAATTTTATGGCATCCATCTGGAGGTATTCCTTATGCACTTTCATATCGATTACAAAAAGGAATTGAGCAAGTAGCTTCTAGTGAGTTAACTAAAATTTCAAGAGATGTAAAAACAAAACCAACTGTAAGATTTATGTTTGCTGGTCATTTACATATACAACTAGACGCTTTATTTGGAAACATTTTAGGCGTACAATGTGGATCATTTGAAGGACAATCAAACTATTTAAAAAAGAAAGGAATTGTTCCTGCAGTAGGTGGTTGGATTTTTAACGTTGATTTGACACGTGATGGTAACTTTAGAAGTTATTCTCCTCGATTCTATGTGTTTCCTGATATTGTTGATGATTGGAAAAACTATAATCATTCGTTACCAAAACAGCAAATAACGTCACCAATATTTGACGATTAAATTGTTTTTAAATTTCATGGAGCTTTTCAATACAAGAGAAAAGCTCCATAATTTATATCTGTTCTATTTGAATAAATAGAACAAATAAATGATTATTTATTACACTCGATCTTACAGACTTTAAGAAAATTTGAGGGTTTAGTCTGTACCCTGTTTAAAGGAGAAAGTGCTATGACATATCAGAACCAACTAGTTGTAGTTGTAAAATGTAATGGAAAAATTCTCAGAGAAGACAACGGCGTTGTCTCCCTACCATTTGGAAGTGAATACTCACTTCTTCTTAAAAACCTTAACTCTAGACGAGCTTCTATAAAAATTACAATTGATGGTCAGGATATTCTTGATAACTCGTCTCTCGTAATTGAACCAAACCAAGAAACTGAACTTCAAGGTTTCTTAACTGGAATGATTGCGAAAAATAGATTTAAATTTATTCAAAAGACAAAAGAAATTCAAGATCATCGAGGTGATAAAATAGATGATGGAATTATTAGAATTGAATTTGCTTTTGAAAAACCATCTGTTATAAAACGAGATGTTATAGTAGAACATCATCATTACAATGATTTTTGGCATTTGCCTATTTACAGATATGATTATTATGAATACAGACCAATAAGATCTTTCTATAATTCAAATGAAGTTATTTGTTCTTCAGCTGGTGAATATACATCGAAAGTTTCTTCATCTGGAGAACATTCATCAAATGGTAAATCACCTAATGATGATATTCAAGTTTATAATTGCTCACTAGATAATCTATCTACTCCTCAGCAAGACGAAGGAATTACTGTAAAAGGTAATGAAATTGCTCAAGCGTTTCATTCAACATACTTGCGAGAACTGGATCCATCTGAAGTAATTACAATTAGATTAAAAGGTTTTAAAGATGATGGAAAACCAGTTGTTGAACCTAAAAC
>Ga0209492_1000244_pt1 | contig 17843 bp, 25 predicted proteins | sample PPLLak12cMay2015_FD_187253 | JGI IMG/M metagenome (GOLD analysis project Ga0209492, IMG submission 187253) | Freshwater sediment microbial communities from Prairie Pothole Lake near Jamestown, North Dakota, USA - PPLs Lake P7 Core (1) Depth... | ecosystem: Environmental > Aquatic > Freshwater >... | reverse complement strand
TAAGGGGTGTTGGCGCCGAAGTTGTATGGGGTGTAGCCCAAGGCACCGGTGACGTCCGACCCTTGCAGGACCACCGCCCCGGCCCGGCCGAACACCGTGGTGACCGGGAACGTGACCGTGAAGTTGAGGATTTCGTTTCCGCCCGGGTTGGTGACTGACTTTGAAAGCCCGGCGCCGACGCTGATCTTGCTGTCGAGTTTGTCGGCCGTCGTGTCATTGGCGGTCACTTTGACGCCGGCAACCGCCGATGCGGCAGAGGCGGAAGCAGCAGCAGCAGAGGCGGCGGCGGCTGTCATTGCCGCACCGATGTCATTGACGACCTGAGCGATCAGCCGGCATGCCACGCCGGTGGTCGTTGATGCCCACGCCTTGCAGTCGGAGTCGGTATAGCCCGACAGTCCCATCCCCGTGCCCCTGACGATCGTCAGCACGTTTGAGGCGTTGTCCCTGCGGGTGACCTTGACGATCTCGAACACGTTGGTCGCGTCGAACATGGTGGCCCATGACCAATCATCCCCTGTGCCGCCGTGGTTGATGACCGGGAATTTCGAGGCGTCGGTGAGCGTCATGCTCGTCACCGATGGGCTGCTCGAAATTGAGGACGCGAGCACAGTTGCCGCGTTGTCGGATACTTTCAGGGCGCCCATGTTTAGGCTCCTTTGATGAGAGCTACAAAATCTGCCTTGGCTTGCGCCGCTCGATTGCTATTCACGTGCTCGTCGTCCTTGGACTCCACCATGCCAACGCAGAACTGCACGATGGCCGGGATGACAACGTCCGGCACGTTCAGCACGTCGGACGTGCTCGTTACCGGAGCGGGAGATTCGACATAGGTGACTGTGATGGTTTGGTCGCCCTGAGACGGCGGATAGACACAGAATGACTTAGGGCTGTCCGCGCTCGGGAACCAGTGTTGGATCGGGCCGGCGGTGTCCATCTTCCACCCCGGTGCGAATGCAGTCAGGGATGCGACATCAACCTGCGGGAACCCGATGACCTCGATGAACGACAGCGCCCGAGTGAAGGCGAGCGTTTGCAGGTAGCCGGCGGAGCAGATCATGTCGGCCGTCTTGCTGAATAGCCGCGGCACAGATGTCGAAGCCAAGCTCAGGGCGTCGCTGATCCACCGAAAGATTTCCTCGTTGGAGTTGCGCGGCGTGGCGGACGTGTCATTGATGACGTCTCTGACGCGGGTGACGATGTCTTGTGCTGTGCTCATGGTCAGGCCTTCGGAAACTCGACCGAGACGTCAAGCAGCAGGTCGCCGTTCATCGCGGAAAGTAGGGCGTCGGCCTTGGCCGCGCGGAAGACAGAGGCGTAGAACCCTGCAAGCCCGGGGTTCGACCACGGGACGCTCGGCATGGCCAACAGCCGGGACAAAGCGCCAGCAGAAATTGCCTCGTAAGCGTCTGACAACAGTTGTTCATCAACAGCTGTTGCTGTGAGCGACGGCGTCAGAGAGACCCTGACCGACCCTGACACTTCCGATCCTGCCTCCGGCGCGGGATGAACTTGCAACGCCTTGGGGGACGGCAGGTAGTAGGCCTCGGGCTGTGCTGCTGTGAGCGCGGCCGGGTCCGTGTTGGAGTAGAACTCCGTGAGCGCGGCGAGCGTGGTCGGCGGGAGAACCTTGCCGATCCTCACCCACAGCACCTTGGATACGGCACCGTCGGCATGCACCAACGGGTAGGGAAAGGACGAGGCCGGCACGCCGGACAGCGCAATGGTGTCCTGCCAAGCGAACGTGTCCTTGAAGTATTCGATCGCCGCATTGCGGATGGCGTTGATGCCCATCGGCTGCGGCAGGCCGGGGCATAGCGGCAGCACTTCCCGCATGAGCGTGGAGAATTCAGCCGTCGCCATTTTCGTTTAAGCCGGGGTCAGCTTGGACAGGATGGTTTCGAGCTTCATCGCGTGATGCGGCTTCTGACCATGCTGCTCTTCATACAACCTCGACGCCTCGACGATGTCGATGTTGGGCGGGTTGTCGGCGGCCGGCGGCCGGCGGGGGGCGGCATCGTCAGGGAAATCCTTCAGGATCAAGCCGGGAACATCGCTGAACTCAGCCTCTTGGAACATCTTCGTTCCGTCCTTCGTGCACCAGTATCTCGCCATCGGTTGCTCCTGTTTATGTGAAAAAGCCCGCCCGCTGAATTGTATCAGCGGACGGGCTACCACTTGCAACAATCAGCCTCGATCAGCCCTTGTAGGCGTACAGGCGGCCGAGTGCGTCTGCCTTGGTGACTTCGTAACCGAACACCTGAACACCACGGATAATGTTGCCGAAGGTGGTCTGAGCGCGCATGGTTTCCATCTTGGTGAACTGCGAGGCAAAGCAGATTGCTTGCTTGCAGCCGAACAGGATGTGAGCCACGTTGCTGAACGCGCCGTCGGTCGTGGTGACCTTCAGGTTGTTGTTCACGAACAGGTTGTAGCGGTCGATCGAACCGATGCGGCCGTTGCGCAGCAGGGAAGTGCCGTCACCGGAGAGCGAAGCGTCCTTCAGGTCGGACTTCTTGATGAGCGCAGCCATCCACGGCGGGATGACGACCCAACGGTTCGACTCGGGGGCGTTCTGCTCGTCGAGCACCTGACCGGTATCGACAATGACGTCGAGCACGTTGGCCTTGGTGATCGCGACCGGGGCGCCGGTTGCACCGAGGGCGATGTTGGCCGACTTGGCGCCGGCCGCGTTGCCCATGTTCTGCGACGAAGCGTTGCCGCTCTGAGTCGTAGCCGAGGACAGCTTGGCGACGATACCGTCGAGGACCATCGTTTCGATGCTGATCTTCATCTGCTCGGCCGCATCGGTCGAGAACATATCCATCAGACGCAGGTCGGATTGGATCGCATCGACGTCATCGACGACGAGGTTGAAATACTTGCCCTTGTCGATCAGGAGTTCGATCATGGCAGCCGCCGGGACTTGCGTCGCGAGCGTCATGCCCTTCTGATAGTCACTGATCGTGATGTTCGGGACGGTGCGGATTTCGACCTTGTCGCCTTGGTCCTTGATCTCACCGGCCCAATCGGAGTTTGCGATCTCCGACAGGCAGGTCGACGGGTAGAACTTCTCCTGAAGTTTGCCCGACCAAATCGCCGGGATGAACTTCGCGGCGTACCCATCGACGCCGGAACCGGCGCCATAATAGTTACCACTGACTGCGATAGACATTGTTGTTGCTCCTTACTTCGACATCTCAGCGGATGCGGCCTTCGCGCTGTGCCGCAAAGATGTCACGTTCAATGTTGGCAGCCTCTTCCTTCGGGATCAGTCCTTTGCGGATGTCGCTGTAAAAGCGACCTATCTCCGTTTCCGACCACACCTTCTTTGTAGGGGGTGCGTTCGGTGTCATGCGCCGGGTGTCGGGCACGACCTCCTTGGACAGATCATTGCGGTTTGGCTGCCGCTCTGTGGACTGCGTCTGCCTGCCATAGGAGTTGAAGAAAGCAGCAACCCGTCCAACATCTCCGCGCTCGTTGGCGTCGTCGAACATCATCATGCGCGGTTGGCCACTGAGGGCGTCGATACCGGATAGCCACGTCAGGAAGCCGTCGTCGTTGTTGAGCTTGCGCCACTCGGGCGCCGCCTCGGTGAGACCTTGGAAGAAGCGTTCCCGCATTTGATCCGCGGTCAGCCTCTCGATGTTCTCAACCTTCGACTTCAGTTCATCCGTGTGCTGCGGCACGAGCCTGCGAATGTCGTTGATGAACTCGTCCCCGTACTTCTTGGTGAGCTCGTCGTCGGCCACGTTGGGCGGGGCGGCCTTGGTGAGGTTGTCGAGTTGCTGCTTGAGCGTGTCGATCTCACGTGCCTGAGAGCGAAGCTGATCCGCGTAGCGCGGGACTTCTGCCCTGTACTTCCCTTCGAGGACTTCGAACCGACTCTTCCAGTACGAAGCATCACCACTCTCGTGGCTCTGTTCTTGCAGCTGTTCAGGCTGTTCGGCCTGCTGTTGCCGCTGTTCATCACCTTCACCCGGTTGGGCCTCGGCTTGTTTCTGTTCAACACCGGCAGCGTCCTGAGACGGGTTGCCGTACACCTGACGATGGAGTTCATCGGCCAGTTTCACTTGCTTCTCAACAGCTTCGGGCAGCATCAACTTCTCCTTCGAGCCATCGAACGATAGTCAGGGAGCCTTGCGGGATTCCCCGAATCCGTCGTTGGGATTCGTATTTGCGTCGGATCACGCAGTTCCTTCGATGATCCGCCGCGCATCTTTGGCGTAACGCAGGATTTCTCCAAGCGCCCTTGATTCCCCGCCGAGACCAAGGAGCGCATCGGTGTTCGATGTGGATTCCATGCTGTCCCGGCGATCTTCTCTTGCCGAAACCACCCACGCCAAGATGGTCTCGAAGTCGGTGTGCCCTTGCAGTCTCGCAAAGGCCACCAGTACATTTCTGTCCGGCAGAACCACTACGCAGCCAAGGAGATCGACTTCCACACGGAAGAGGCTCCGACGCCTGCGGTGACGCAGAACCAAATGGCCGCCGTGGAAGCTGCCGGGGCGGCCGAGATGGCGACGTCACCCTTCACAAAGCTGCGGCGGGAGAACACAGCCTGCGCCGACGGTGCGGTGTTGGCGGGGTTCTGAATCATGGATTGGCCGCCCGGGAGGATGATTTCCCCGACGGTGAGTTGTTCGCGCTTGGCCATGCCTGTCTCCTAGAAAAAAGCGACGTTGAGCTTCGCGCTCGCTGCCTGTTCAATGAACCTGATTTTGCTGAGATCGCCCCCGTATTCGAAGGACGCGCCGGACGCCAGCGGCATGCCGACTGCTGCGGTCGGCGCGGTGCCGTCGTCACGCCAACGCACACCTTGCGTCTCTGCGGTGATGATTGCGCCCTGCGCGCCGCGCGGGACGGTCAGCGCCGTGGATGCGGTGAGCGCCGTGATCTGCTGATACCCGAGCGGGGTGTAGCTTGCCTTGCCGGCCATGTCTTCAGCCCTTCTTCATGTCGCGGAACTTGAACGTGTTGCCCGGGTCATCCCAAGGGATTAGGCAGTCGCCATCAGTGCAGGGTTCTTGGAAGGTGCCTTCGAGCTTTCCCTCGTACCCGCCGGCCATCATCTTGCGATGCCGGACGTTCGGATCGACAGGCTCCTCCATGCCGTAGGAGGTCAGACCAGCAACAATCACCATCACATCATCTCCATCAAGATCAGGGCCATCGCCTCGTCGTTCCGCCGCCGCCTTGCCGCTTCAGTGTCGCGTGCAACAGGCGCAACAGCCGACAACAACTGTTCGACGCGGAGTCTATCCGATTCCTTCGTTGTTGCAACACCCGGCGCAACGTAATTATCTGAGGCCGGAAGGTGCGTTGTTTCGTCGGTGATTCCCGGGGAGTCGAAGACCTTCGACCAATCCACCGGCTCCGATTCCTCGCGCCTGATCCCGGTGACGAACTCCTGCCTGCCGATGACGGGAGGCTTGGCCGGGACATACGGCACGGTCCTCCTGCGCAGCCTTTCTTCAGCATTCGCCTCCGAGACAACGCCTGACGCTGAGTCAGCCTCGATCCCCTGCCAATGGATGAGTGTCCCGGGGTTGGCGCGCAGCAGGACGCCGTCCGGGTCGGGCAGCTCCACCCCTAAGGTGTTGTATGCCCGCCACACACCATCGTCTCCCTTCACCTTGCGGCTCAGGAGCAGTTCGAGGATTTCCTCGTGGGTTGATGTCATGGCGGGACGAGCCTGTCGATCCGGCGCAGCCTGCGGCCGGAGTACCGGATGGTCCCCTCCATGTCTTCCCAAGCGTCTGCTTCGTAGAGAACCGTCACGCCGTCGTCGTCATACACCCTGAACTTCCCGGCGATCGGGTCCAACTCCTGCCGGTTGGACAGCAGCTTGAGAATCTGATCCGCAATGCTGCCCGGCGTGTACCTTGAGCTCGCACCAGTGTGTCCGCCCGGCTGCCCGGCCAAGGCACCGCTCGACCCGTGTGAGATGTTGCGCTGCCCGCCGCCCGCCACCTCCACACCGGCTCCGATGAGCGCCCCGCTCGTGGAGAACACGTGCCACCGCGCGGCGATGCTGACAACAGCTGTTCCCGCCCCGATCAGCGTCCCGGCGGAGTCGTGCGCCCTGAAGCGGTTAGCCGACCCCGCTGCCTTCGGCCCTGCTCCTATCAGCGTTCCGGTGGTGGCGTGAGCACGGAAGCGATTGGTAACACCAGCCGCTGCCGACTTCGCTCCGATGAGCGTTCCGGTGGTGGCGTGAGCACGGAAGCGATTGGCCGCCCCGGTGACTGCCGGCCCGGCTCCAAGTAGCGCACCGGTTGTCGCGTGAGATACCGGGCCTGTGCTCCTGTTGGCCGCCCCGGCAACAGCTGTTCCATTCCCCGTCAGGATTCCCGACGTGGTGTGCGTCAGGTTGCGCTGTGCCGCCCCGGTCAGGGCGGACCCGGCCCCCGCAAGCGTCCCGCTCGATGCGAACGCCCGCCAGCGCGCGGCGATACCCGGCATGAACGACCCGCCGCCGGTCAGCGTACCGGCTGAGGCGTGCGCCCGGAAGCGGTTGGCCGAGCCGGTGGTGGCCGACCCCTGACCGGTCAGGACACCGGTGGTAGCGTGGGTGACTACTGTCGTGTTCCGGCTCGCCGCCCCGGCAACCGATGACCACGATCCGGTCAGTGCGCCGGTGGTTGCATGCGGGACGTTGTGTTGCGCCGCACCAATCAGGGCGCCACCCGCCCCGGCCAATACGCCGGTGGTGGCGTGAGCCCTGAAACGGTTGGCAACGCCTGTTACGTTGATGCCCGCCGCGGCCAACACCCCGGTGGTCGCGTGAGCACGGAAGCGATTCGCACTGCCGGAGACGGCGGCTCCTGATGCGGCAAGGACTCCCGTCGTCGCGTGGGAACGGAAGCGGTTGGCTGCGCCGGTGGTGGCTGCTCCCGGGCCGGCGAGCGAACCTGTTGTCGCATGGGCACGGAAGCGGTTGGTCGTACCCGTTGTGGCAGAGCCACTACCGTTTAGCGCCCCGGTGGTCGCATGGGTGACGATCGCTGCGGTACGGCTTGCTGCCCCTGTTGTAGCTGAACCACCGCCGGATAGCGCGCCGGTAGTAGCATGCGTTACCGGGCCTGTCGCGGCCGCTTTCAGGGCGAGGACATGCGTGGTTCTTGGGAAGCTGTTTGTACCATCGGTGAATGTCGCCGTTTGCGCGCCGGTTGCCGAGACATTCTTGTACTCGGCGGTCAACATCTCCCGGCTGCCGATCAGGGCGTACCCTGTTCCGGCATTCAGCGTCGTGCTTTCTGCGCCTGACGATCCTGTGTTCTGCGTCAGGCCAATGACAAAATCGTTGGCGTTTGTTGTGGTAGCGGTAGCGGAAGACGAGATTGCATCTGTCGCAGTACCGGGATATACCTGATACTGATTTGCCGCTCCATCCTCTGCTGAGGTTGTGGCGAGTCCTGCGACCTCGACCAAGAGCAATCGGCGGAAAGGAACAGCCGTACTGAACGTGGCGGTTACTGTGTGGCTTCCCGATCCAGCATTAAGCAAGTAAAAGGCATTTGAATTCTGCGAATTGCCTGTGTCACGGCATCTACCGTCAGCCGACTGCGTATAGGATGTACCGTCGCTAACCGTAACTGTTACTGTAGAACCACCGCCATCGCCAACAAAGGCGATGATCGCGCTGCCTGCGGCTACACCCGTGATCGTTGTGGCTATGGTTGTGGTACTTGTTGCGTTGTCTCCACTACCCTCATAGACGCTTTGGAGGACGTTTCCTCCTGCGACGGTCTCTGATCTCGCCGCCGATCCTACTGCCGACGCCCCCGCGCCGGATAGCGCGCCCGATGTGGAGTGCGGGACGTTATGCTTGGCGCTGCCGACAGCCCTTGAGTTCGCACCGGTCAGTGTTCCGGTGGTCGCGTGCGTGACCGGCGGCTTCGGCCGCAAGGCGATAGTCATGCAGCAGGCTATGCTGCTCGTCTGTGTCGCTGTGGTGGTGCCAGTCGCGCCGGCTGTCGCTTTGGTTCCACGGGCGTTGGCGATACCACCGCCGACGGACGTGTTGACCACCTGATCGTGGATTTCGGTCAGGCCGGTCAGGTTGGCGTTGGTCCAAGCAGAGACAGCCGCCGTGCTGTTCGCGTCTTGGTCGCGCGCCGCAGCAAGGTGGAGCATCGCCCCTGCTGTAGCCGTCGTGATCGCGGCGAAGGTGAGCGTTGTGCTCGCCGGGGTGACGATGTTGCTTGTCGGCGTCGCGTCAAACGGGGTGGTTGTGTCTATCCCCCGGTAGCCGGAAATGATGCCGTTGGATACTGTTCCACCGGAGACCGCCACAGATGGCGCAGCGTCGCCGCTCTGCCACCAACGGTAGTATTGGGTGAGCCGGGTTCCGCCGGCCGCTCCAGCAGTCCCGGTGGAAAGCGGGGAGCCAGTGACAGCCGTCCATCCGCTCGGCGTCGTCACCGCACGGTTCGCGGTGTGGACGTCGAGGATCATCAGGTCGCCGGCAGCCATCCCCGCCGGAATGCCCGGCGAGAACGAGGTCGTGCCTGTCGCCCAAGCACCCTTGGCGACGAATGATCCTGCCATCAACTACCCCTTATGGGGCTACATCGTTCAGGCCGGGTGTTTCCAGCTCTCGACGTAGCCATTGGTGACGGGTACGTCGTTCGGGTTTGCGTCAACCCCCATCCACCACTGGAGGCCGTCCCACGTTGCCGGGAAGACGTCTCCATTGACGAGGGTGATCTCGACCGTTTGCCCGACCGGCGGCGCATGCTCAGGAAAGGCCGGCATGGTTAGGCACCCAAGGCGGTGTAGGTCAGCGCGGAACAACTCACCGTGTCGCCTGCGCCAACAACCAAGCCGTTGGTCATGGCGATGTCGCCGGAGAACGTGCCCGTGCCTGAGACGGCGCCGGTGTTGTTCTTGTCGAGCGTGATCGTCGTGCCGTTGACGTTGACGACGCGCGCGCCGGTGGCGATACCGGTGCCACTTGCCAACATGCCGACGACGATGCCGGATGCCGAGCCAACGGTGACAGTTGCCGCGCCGGACGAGCCGGAGACGGTTGGGGTGACGGAAGCGGCAACGTCGCAGTGGATGACGAGGGTGCCGGCCGAGGTTTGCAACGAGGCGTTGGCCACAGGCGAAGCGTTGCCGGTGGCGTTGGTGTCGCTCGTGATGGCGTTGGCCGTCGCCGTGCCGGAAGACGAGGCGGCGAAGGCGGTGGCAGACATGACGAGGTTGGCGACGATGGTGCCGGGAGCGCCGACGGTGCCGGCCAAGCGGAACTTCAGGTGGGCACTGGCGCCGAGCAGGGCGGTGACAGCGTTCGTGGCGGCGTCGCGCGCAGCGGCGGTGTGGGTAATTGTCAAGGTAGTTTCTCCTTAAAGAGTGTTGAAAGAATGAAGTTCCCGCTTTGCTGCCAAATACGCAGCCTGCGCGAGGTCTTTTGAATCGAACAGCCCAAGTTCCTTTACGGCCCCATCGACTTGTATACGCGCCCGAAATTTCGGAAGCCCATTCTTAGATACGGAATGTTGGTACGCTCCGATCAAACCGTGCTTGTTGTCACTTCTAGCGCGCCGCCGATTCTGCTTGTTCTGCGCGCTTGTTGCCTCCCTGAGATTCGAGAAGCGGTTATTTAGCGGGTTCCCATCAATGTGGTCGATCTCATCTTTTGGCCACTCCCCTGTCATGTAGAACCACGCCAGCCTGTGTTCGAAAACTTTCTTGCCTTTCACGCCTATGAACCTGCTTCCTAGAACTGCGACACACCCGGCAACCGTGCCGGCAGAGGAGCCACCAGTCGAAACCTTGCGCGTGAATACTCCGGTATCCGGGTCGTAATTCAACAGCCGCTTTAGCTCCATCTGTGTGACACTCATTGGGGCTTCTCCTCTTGGGTCAGTTGTTCAATCTGTTCCGGGGTGGCGGTCCCGGTGAGTTGGTACGTCTCGACCTCGCCGGTCGCCTTGCGGGTGATGGTGACGGTTGCGGTAATTCTGCCGCCCCCACCGCTCAACTGCGGTCCTTCGTTCTGCATTCTGTTCTCCTCGTGGTTACCTGCGGCCATTGCCGCCCATACCGGCCATGCTGTTCTGATCTTGGATCAGCGCGCGCGCCTCGCGGGACAGCCATACCTCAGTCAGCTTGTCGAGCTTCCGTGAGATTTCCTTGAACTGATCGTCGGACTTCGCCTCGTACCGATTAAAGTATTCCTTGCGGTCCTGCTTGTCGTTTTCGAGGACGATCAGACGCGTATCCACTTTGTAGTAGACCGATACGATGGTCAGGAACGCGACGAGGATCGCTATCCCGTCGCCGATCGAGAACTCCTTCTTGATGGACCATCCATCATCTTTGTGGAATTCTGCGGTCATCGCTCAACCCTGTCGTTCAGAACCGGCACGTCGTCTGCGCGCCCACTGTCCAGTTCTCGAATCCACTCTCCTGATACAGCTGTGTTTGCTGTGGCGTCAGGAACTCCGGTGTTGTCGCCCACGGCAGCAGGACGCACGCCAAGCCGTTTGGTCGTGGCCACGGTAGTGTAGGTGTTATACATCCCGACAAGGACAGCCAAACCAGTGACAAGAGTGCTGATCTGATCTGCCGTGATCGGGATCGGGTGGCCGACTGCGGCTGACAGGCTGACGAGACTGCCAATGAGCACGATGGCGCTGTTGGTCCAAACCTGAACCTTCTTCCAAGTTTCAGCACTGGCGAGCTCCTGTCCGGCCCGTAGGGCTCTGATGGCGTCAATGAACATTGGTTACCTCAACATGGAAACGGCGATTTGGGCCGCCGTGATCGCCAGCATGGCGTTCTGCTTTTCGTTGTCACCGAGCTGCGATGTCAAGATCGCGTTGGACAGGGCAGGCAGCGTCTTGGTGGCGAAAGCATCCCACCCAACAGCTGTTGCCATGCCATCGGGTCCGCACAAGGCGTGGATGATTGTGGCCGCGTTGGCGACCTCTTCCTTGGCGCCGTCCGACAGCATCGGTGAGACCCGAAGCACGACGATCAGAGACTCGATCGGCGGGCAGGCGCGCTCCGCAACCTCGGCGACGGACACCGTACCTTGGACGACCGTAACAGGTACGTTGCCGGCGGTTGGCGTTTGGCACGCGACAGCAGCAACGGACGCGAACAGCAGGATCAGGAGACGTTTCATTTCGTACCTCATTGTTGGAAAATCTTCACACCACCCCCGACATGCAGAGCGATGACTCGGCGGCCCGGCGCTTGGTCAGGCCCGGGAGCGGAACCAGCACCCCGGCCACCCTCGCTTTGTTCCAGCGTGGCAATTCTTGGCAGGCGGCCTTGATGTTGCCGGCGGCAAGGTGGCGGGCAGCTGTGCTGTTGAACTTGTCGCACGCCACCCGCGGCCCCATGTTGAACACGGCGTCGCTGAAGGCGGCAAGGACAGGCTCGGGAAGGCCGGGTTGGCACTTCTCGACGATCTCGATCGCCTCGTTCATGTCTCCGCTCAGTCGCACGCGACACTCTTCGAGCGAGTACTCCCTGCCCTTCTCAACGCTCTTCGTCGATCCGTAGCAGACAGTCAGGATGCCGACCGGGTCGCGGTAGGCCCATTGGCGCAGGCCTTCGGCCGGAACGGCGATGGCGATGGCGAGCGCGGTGGCTGTGGCGACGCGCCGCGAAGTTGCCGGGCGGTGGTCAATCATCCTCTTCCTCCACGCTCTCGGCGCCGATGATGTTGCCCGACGGGTCTTTCTTGATCTTGATCGACTTCTTCACCGTGCCCTGCTTCGCGTCGATCTGAAGGTTGAGGACGAACGGAGCAACAGGCTCCTTCTCCTCGGGCTCTTCCTTGGACGACATCTCGATCTCGTCGAGGCGCTTCAGCACAGGTGCCAACAGCTGTTCAGGGTTGATCTGATCGGGTTGGTTCGTCTCGGCGGAGCGAATCTTGGCCATCTCGACTTCTGACTCACGCTGATGGCGCTTGTCCTCGTACTCCTGAACCATGACGACCGTGTCGCGCTTGGTGTCGGAGTCGATCTTGGCGACCGTGATCTTGGCCTCGGAGTCGGTGATGGCCCGGACCTCGCTCTCGTGGCGGCGCGAATCCAGCATGGACGCGGCGGAGATGCGGGCCACTTCCACCTTGCCCGAGATTTCCTCGCGGCGGACCTCGTACTCCTGAGTCTTGTCGGCGACCTGCTGTTGGGCTGCTTGCAACATCTGTTGCAGCTGTTGCATTTGCTGTTGAACCTCGGGCGGGATCGAGCCGGTGGCGTGCATCTCCTCGATTTTGTCGGGCGGCGGGAGTACACGGTCGATGTCGAGATGGAGACCCTTGGCCATTTCGCGCAGCAGCTCGACGCGACCCTTGATGCCGATGATGCTTTGGTCGAGCGGATTGCTGACCGCTTGCAGGAACAGCTGTCGCTTCTCTTGGATGTGGTCCTTGATGAGCGCACCAACCACCCCCGAGGGGACGACCCGCATGTCGCCCTTGATCTCGGGGTTCGGGTCGTTAATCATCAGCTTGGTGTAGAGGCGCTCGATCATCTCGTTCAATGCCCCGTCCAAGGACAGGATCGCCTGCTTGATGCCCTTCGAGGCGTTGTCCATCAGCATGGATAGCCCGGAGGCCGTCCTGCCGGCGCCCGACACGTTGGTCGAACCGTAGATGTAGTTCGGCACGCCGGTGACTTCGTCCGCAATCCGGGTGAAATACTGAAGAACTCCCAACAACGCATCGGCGTTCATGTCGGGTTGGAAGAAGCGGATGGCGGGCTGTCCTCCACCGGTGCGGTCGGAAGTTGTCTGCCACATCTTCCACGGGTGCATCTTGGTGATGTTCGTCCCCGGGGGGAGTCGGTCGATCGTGACCTCGACCTGCGGGCCGCTCGCGATGCTCATGTTGTTGGCGAGCGAGCGGGCCGAGTTGTTGCAGAGCTCCTGAATGTCGGACATCGTCTCGCAGAGCGCCTTGCCCGCGAACGACCCGGGGATGTTCTCCCAACACGACTTGGAGTACGGACGCTTGCCGAGAGGATCGGGGTTGAGCTGCGCCATGATGACGTGCGAGCCGACCTGCCAAGCGGTGACCTGATACACCCGGTCCTTGTCGACGGCCAGCCCCCACTCCTCAAGCATGGAGCCGTGGGCATCACCCCAAAACTCCAAGGCCTCGATGATCTCGTTCCCTTGGTAGGCGTAGTTCCGCCCGGCCAAGCGTTCCCGCTCGGTGTCCCCGTACTGCATGGTGCGCAGGCCGTGGATGCGGTAGTCGTGCATCGCCTGCACGATCTCGTCGTCGTTGTACCCCGGAACACCACGCAGTGCTTCGAGGTCGGCGATCATCATCCGGTGACGCCTGATGAAGAACCCGTCCTGCGTGCTGGTCGCCGAGGGCGACGGGAAGCAGTCGTATGGCGACACCCGCTCAAAGTCGTAGATCAGCTGTTCTTCGACGATCGGCTGCCAGTCCTCGCCCCACTTCATCATCTTGCGGCGCTTCACCGACGGCCCCTTGATGACGCAGTAGGGGAAGGTGACGAAGTCGTAGATCACATCCTCGGCAGTGCGATTCCAGCCAGCCTCCTGAAGCACGTCGAGAATCTTCTCGTTCATGGCGGTCATGGCGCGGTCGGCGTAGTCGCGCATCGCGCGCTTGGCCTTGTTCTTCAGGTACTCGAACTGCTCCTCGACGATTTCGCTGTTGAGGTCGTACCCCTGCTGCATCAACAGCTGTGCGTCGGCGATCGTCTGTTGCTTGATGCGCTCCTCGTACATCTTCGGCATGTCGGGGATTTTCGTGTGCTCAAGTTTGAACGGCTCCTCGCCGGCACTCAGCATCACGTCCTTGATCCACGACTCGGCTGCCCGGCACTTGATGTCCGTCAGCATCAGGAAGATTTCCGACCCGCCGGTGGCTTGGATGGCCGCCTTCTTCTCGGGGTCGTACTCGCCACGGCGTTGCCGCTCGCACTTCAGCAGCCGCTCCTGCATCTCCTGACTTGCGTTCTTGGCCTGCTCGTAGCACCGGCTGACGTAGGCAGACAACGACGTGATGGCGCCATAGCCAATCTCCGGGGTCTTCTCCGGTTCGTTCGTCCCGATGCGGGCAAGCGATCTCAGCATGTCACGTCCATCCTTTCGAGGCGCCCGAATCAACGACTTCGAGAACACGAACCGGGTTCATGTCCTCGCGAACGTAGAGGGCCAAGTACTGCAATGCGTCGTGCGGGTGGCTGAACTTGTCCTTGGCAGGACGGTCCTTGAACCGCGCAGCAGCGCCACTAATCTGAACGCGATCATACCTGTATCCGCCGTTGAAACCCTTTCTCAGCATCGAACATCTCGGGTCGATGATGAAGCCATTCACGCGGGTCAGGAAGAACGCAACGGCGTCCCTCCGGGGCAGGAAGTCATTGGTGATTGCCGCCTCGACAGCCATGCCAAGAGAGGCCAGTTCCTCCATGCAGGATCGCTCGTCCGTCTGTGCTCTCTGCGTTCCGGCCGGGTCTCCCGTGGCTTCGAACCGGAAGCCCTTCCACTCGTTGAAAATGTCGGGCTTGACGATCTCGTTGTAGAACTGCCTGATCCCCATGTCGTACCCGCACCACTCGCGGAGCACGAGGAGCCTCCCTTTCGAGTCCAGCTGCCCGGCGATGCACGCAGGGGTGAGGCCGTAGTCGAACGCCAGCAGGATCGGCTTGCCTTGGATCGGGACAAGGTTCTCCTTCGACAGATGGACCTTCTCGTCCCACTCGGCATATACGGGTTTTCCCGACATCGACGAGCCGTACTGCGCGCACAGGAAGACCTTGATGTAGTCCTTGGTCTTGCCGGCCATCTGCCGCAGGTAGTAGAGGTAGCCACCGGCGATGTTCTGCACGTTCTCGGCGAGCTTGTTCGGCACGTACTGGCCATCCACTTCGATCAGCCCGCCGGGCTGCCGGTAGAACTTGTGGTTCTCGGGGGTCTCCTCCTCGGCCAGCTTGTACCACCAATGGTCGTCGTCGGGCGGGTTGGTGTCCATGATGACCCCCGTCCAATACGGAGGAGGAGACTCCTTGTCCTTGGCGTCGAACAGGGCGCCGTTGATAAGCATCTCGTGATAGTCCCGCTTGGGCGGGAATCGGGACACCCGGCCGGTCAGGACGTCGAGAATCTCCTTGGGAACTTCCACGGCTTCGTTGATCCACCCGCCGGTGAGCTCGAACGACTTCAGCTTGCCAACCTCCTCGGGCCGGTCCAAGGCCAAGAAGATGACCTCAAGGTCGAGGGACGTGCCGTCGCCCAAGCTCTGAATCTTCATGTTGAACGTGGGAGGGGTGTCCCACCGCATCTTCCCTGCCCGCTCGAACCACTCCATCCACGTCTTGATGGTCGTGTTCTTCAGCTCCGGGTAGCTGTTGCGGATCACCGCCCACCTTGAGCGCCTCCGCCCCCACCGGTCAGGGGTGTGCTTCAGCGCCCGGTAGATGATCTCCCAACAGCAGGAAGATGACTTCCCCGAGCCAATGGGTCCGAGGATGCCGCGGACGAAGTCATCGTCCTCGTGCAGTGAGGCCGCGACAGGGCCGGGTGGGGTGTAGCTGATCTCCATGCCCGGAACCTATCACAACACCGGTTCAGTAGCCGCGGCCGAACTTGGCGTCGAAGTCAGTGAGCACGACGTTGGCCCACGCCCCGGGAACCTCCTTCTTCGTGCAACTCACCGCCCCGGCAACAGCTGTTGCCACAGCGATCCACAGTTCCATCCGGTAGTCCTGCTTCGTCTTGTGGGGCGCTCTGTTCAGCTCCGTGATTCGATCCAACATGGCCTGAAGCTGCGAGAACCCTTTGTCGTTCTGCGCATTTACCTGCTGTGCAATCGCCTGCCTCTGTACTTCGCTCTTGTCGGGCTCTTCGAACAACTCCTCTGCGGGGAGCATCGGTTTGTTGATGTCCATGCTCACACATCCCTTAAGGCGATGCGGTTCATCAGGGCATACCCCATCAGCGGCCACACTTTTTCGATCGCGTTTTTGCGGGCAATCTGCATGCCCACCGCCTCGTCGTAGTTATCCGGGCTGACGCACGCCGAACTACCCATGACCGTGAAGCCGTTCCTCAGCACCAAGATGCAGATCGTCATCAGCTTCAGCGAATCAACGCCGTCATCCGGCGCCATTGGGTGCGGGAAGTGGGAGCAGATTGCCTTGCTCGGGTTGAAGTAGAACTCGTGGGCGATGTTCGCCTCGATGTCCTCCTCTGTGACACTAGGCGCTGACATGAGCAAGTTCATTCCTGACTTCTTTCCGCGGATCATGTCGAGCAGGGTCATTTGAACACCACCATGTTCGTCGCCCCAAGTGCGAGGCTCTCCTCGTCCAAGTAGATGTAGCTGTGCGTCCCGGCCTTCACGGCGGCGACCACCACCTTGGCGTGCAGCTTCTCCATCTGCCGGACCCGACGCGCACACTCCCGATCCCCGTTCGTCGGATACGTCCTGCCCGACTCGTTGCCCCTCTTCTTCCCCGAATACACGTTTCTCCCATGACCACGGGAGCTGTAGCCGAAGGCGTGCGGGTCCAACATCTTCCCGGACGCGATGACGGCGGCGATCGCCGCGAAGAGTGCCCTTGACCTGCTGAATGGTGATGCCATGCCAACCTCCCATGTTGTCCCTGAAAAGGGAGCCCCCCACCGCTCGAACACCAACTCACACAAGAAGGATACGGCAGGGGGCAAACTTCGATATGGGGGCGGCCCACCGAGAGGGGGAGGGGGGACCGGCTGTGCAGGGCCGGCGGTGAGCCGCCTTCATATCCAAGCTCGCAACCATTCTACAACCGGGTGGGCAACGTGCAACTACGGACGAGATCATATCGCCGGGAGGGCATCGACCTCGTAGTACGGGCAGCGTTTCTCGTCGAATAGCGGCTCGCCGAACTGCTTGGACATCCTCTTCACCGCCCTCACCGCGGCTTCATGCGCTTTCCTATCGGCGCGGTTTTTGGCCGCCCACTTTGACATCTCGATCTCCTTCATCACACGCTCCATCGTGTAAAGCTCATACGCCCCCTTTTTCCTGACGCCCTTTTCGGTAGGATTGTTGGGTTGAGCGGCCGGCTCGGGGGCCGGCTCGGGGGCCGGCTCGGGCTTTTGAATCAGCAGGTCGCTCAGTTTGCGGGCCTCTTCGTGGGCGACGGCCAGCCGCTTCTCCGCCTCGCGCAATTCGTTGCGCAGGACCATGATCCTGCTTGGCGGGCGATCCACCTTTGCCCTCGGCACGATCCGATGGAGCCGCTTCTTTCCGTTGTGGATCATCAGGTGGTCGCCGCCGTCAATCAGCACCAAGTTCAGCGGGTCGTTGTTGCTGTGATTCCCGTCCAAGTGGTGAATGTCGAAGCCGTCCTTGGTGCGCTCGGCAAGCCAATGTTCGGTGCGGTGCGGATTTGCTGCGAGCCAAGCGGCGTGGTGCGGACGCATGTGGTATTCTCCTGTCTGTTGGTCGATCAATATAGGAGATTATCAGATGTCTATCCAATTTGTGCAGATACTTAAGCGCGCCGGCATCACCAAGGCCGAACTTGCCCGCCGGCTCGGCATCACGCCCGACGCGGTTTCCCGGTGGAAGGATGAGGCGCCGCAGTACGCGATCGCCTACCTCGAACTCCTGATCGAGTACAACCGGCTGCGGCCATGATTCCGAGGCAAAAAAATTTCCGGGTTGTCTAATTTCCCCGGGGGGAACTCCCGATATAAGCAGGGCAAATAGTCGATCAACACCGGTAGGAAGTAGGTGGTTGCAGTCCGGCGTTCTGCAAATAGTCGATGGTGTGGGGTGCTGTGGCGCGCGGGGGGATGAGAGAGGAGAGGCTCAGGCACCCGGGCCTCCGGCTCTTGGGTCC
>Ga0209492_1000242_pt1 | contig 17901 bp, 14 predicted proteins | sample PPLLak12cMay2015_FD_187253 | JGI IMG/M metagenome (GOLD analysis project Ga0209492, IMG submission 187253) | Freshwater sediment microbial communities from Prairie Pothole Lake near Jamestown, North Dakota, USA - PPLs Lake P7 Core (1) Depth... | ecosystem: Environmental > Aquatic > Freshwater >... | reverse complement strand
CACTACGCTCGGCTGCAGCATCAACGACGTGCTCATGTCCACGGCCGCAGGCGCCCTGGGCGGCCATCTGCGGGAGCAGGGCTTCGACACGCGCGACCTGCGCGTGCGGGCCTCGGTCCCGGTCAACTTGCGGGAGGCCGAGGAGCCGCTGTCGCTCGGCAACAAGTTCGGCCTGGTGTTCGTGGAACTCGCGCTCGGTCTCGCCGACCCGCTGCAGCGCCTCCGGGCCACCCACGAGGCGATGGCTACGCTGAAGGGCTCGCTGCAGCCGGCGGCGTCGCTGATGTCGCTCGGTCTCATGGGCATGCTGCCTGCGGCGGTCCAGGCACCGCTCGTGGAGACGTTCAGCCGCAAGGCGACCGCCGTCGTCTCCAACGTGCCGGGCCCGCAGGCGCCGCTCTACATGTGCGGGCAGCGCGTGACCGAAATGTACTTCTGGGTGCCGCAGAGCGGCTCGATCGGCTTGGGGATCAGCATCCTGTCCTACGCCGGCCAGGTGCACTTCGGGATGATCGCGGACCGGGCGCTCGTGCCGTCTCCGGCCCAGGTCGTCGAGCGCTTCCCGGCCGAGTTCGAGAAGCTGCTGCTCGCGACGGTCGTGGGCGCGCTCGCCCTGCGGAAACTGCCTAGATCTCGGATTGACACAGTGCAGCAAAAGGCGCGGAATCGGCCACAATAGAGGCGTATTCCAGCTGCGGCACCGGCCGCGAGGGGGCTTCGATGGCGACGCGCAAGAAGAAGACGGTCAAGTCACGCACCCGGAAGGCGCGGAGCCGGGCGACGACGGCGCAGGGCGCGCTGATCGAGAACGTCCAGCAGATCTGGCTCGCCGGCATGGGGGCCGTCGCGAAGGCGCAGAAGGAGGGCCCGGCGGCCTTCCAGGACGCGGTGGCCGAGGGCTTCAAGCTGCTGACGCGCTCGCGCTCGAATGCCGAGGAGATGATCCGCGAGGCCTTCGAGTCGGCGCAGGAATCCGTGCAGGCGAAGCTAGGCTCGGCCCGCGACCAGGCCAGCGAGACCTGGGACAACCTCGAGACGCTGTTCCAGAGTCGCGTCCACAAGGCGATGAACCAGCTCGGCGTGCCGACCGCAGAGGAAATCCGCGTCCTCACCCGGCGCGTCGCCGAGCTGAACGCCACCGTGAAGACCCTGTCGGCGAAGCAGGCGCGTGCCAAGCGGTCGGCCGGCAAGGCCCCGGCCAGGCGCCGGGCCCGGGCGAAGACGGCCCGCTGAGCCGAGGACGGACCACTCCGATGCTCGACCTCCAGCCCGCCGCACGACGATCGCCACCGAGCCACCGACGCATCGGGCTCGCGCTCGCGGGCGGTGGCCCGCTCGGCGCGTTCTATGAAGTCGGCACGCTGCACGCCGTCAGCGAGTCCTTCGAGGGCCTAGACCTCACCACCCTCGACATGTACGTGGGCGTGAGCTCGGGCGCGATGATCGCGGCCGGGCTCGTCAACGGCTACGACACCACGGACATGGGCGTCGTGTTCATCCACAACGCGTCCACCGAGCATCCCGTGCGGCCGGGCCTGTTCCTGCGGCCCGCGTTCCGCGAGTACGGCACGCGCATCGCCGCGATCCCGGGACTCGCGGCGGACATCTTCAAGCAGTACCTGCGCGACCCCGGCAAGGACTGGGCCGAGGCGATCGACCCGATCGGACGGCTGCTGCCCACGGGGCTGTGCGACAACCGGCCCTTCGAGCGGTTCCTCGCGCAGATGTTCACGGGCCCGGGCCGCACGAACGACTTCCGCGAGCTGCCGCGCAGCCTCTACATCGTCGCCACCGAGCTCAACAGCGGCTACTCGGTGCGCTTCGGCGAGCCAGGCTTCGACCACGTGCCGATCTCGCGAGCGATCCAGGCGAGCACGGCGCTGCCGGGCCTGTATCCGCCGGTGCCGATCGACGGCCACACGTACGTGGACGGCGCGCTCATGCGCACCATGAACGCCTCGCTGCTGCTCGACGAGGGCGCCGACTTCGTCATCTGCATCAACCCGCTCGTGGCCTTCGACGCCGCCAGCGTGCCGCCGCGCACCAACGGCGCACGCCGGGACCTCGACCTCACACACGGCGGGCTGCCGGTGGTGCTGAGCCAGACGTTCCGCGCGATGATCCAGTCGCGGATGCTGGTCGGCATGCGCACCTACAAGCAGAGCTATCCGAACACCGACGTGCTGCTGCTCGAGCCCGACCGCGGCGACGACGAAATGTTCTTCAAGAACGTGTTCCGCTACGCGGACCGCAAGCGGCTGGCCGAGCACGCCTACCAGCGCACGCGGCGCGACCTCCTCGCGCAGGCCGACGGCCTCGAGCCCATCCTGGCGCGGCACGGCATTCGCCTGCGGCGCGACCGCCTCGAGGATCGCACGCGCAGCTTCGGCGCCGCCGTCCGCGAGCGCGCCCGCCGCATGCAGCCGGTCACCGGGTCGCTGCACCGGGCGCTCGATCGGCTCGAGTCGTCCCTCCACGCGCTGCGCTGAAACCGTGAAGATCCTCGGCGTCGAGGTCGGCGACGAACGCCGCGGGCGCGACGACCCCGGCACGCTCGGCCGCCTGCTCGAGCGCAACGCGGCGCTGCGAGGCGTGTTCGCGGACGACCGCGCCGCGCGCGAGCGCCTCGTGAAGCTGCAGCACTGGCAGTCGAAGCGCCTGCTGCGCAGCCACGCCGACCTGCGCGCCAACCCGCGCTACCGCATCGCCGTCGAGTTCTTCTTCAATGAGCTGTACGGCGGCGGCGACCCGCAGGCGCGCGATCGCGACCTGCAGCGCGTGCACCGCGTCATGGAGCGGCTGCTGCCCAGGGAGGCGCTGCACGCGCTGATGCTCGCCATCGAGCTCGAGATCCTGTCGCAGGAACTCGACGCGGACGTGGTGCGAGCGATGCCGCCCGGACCGATCACGGTCGACACCTACGCGGAGGGCTATCGCCGCGCCGGGCGCCGGGCCGATCGCGAGCGGCAGATCGAGCTGCTCGGCACCATCGGCAAGTACCTCGACCGCGTCGTGAAGAGGCCCATGATCCGCGGGCTCGTTCACTTCGCACGCCGGCCGGCACACGCTGCCGGCTTCGGCGCGATGCAGGAATTCCTCGAGCGCGGCCTCGACGCGTTCGAGGCGATGCACGGGGCGGACGAGTTCCTCGCCGTACTGCGGGAGCGCGAGTGGCGGGCGATGGAACGGATCTTCGAGGGGGTTGCGGATCCGTTCGAGTTCGCCGGGCGGAGGCAGTCGGCTTAGGGTTCGTGTGGCTGCGGCGGTTCATCCGGACCGCATTCCGAGTCGCTCCCCGATACTCGCTTGGTCGGAATGCGGTCCGGATGAACCGCGGAGACACCGCGCCTGAGCGAGCCGCCGGCGGACCGGCGACTCGCACGGCGCATGCAGGTTCGGCCGAATTCAGCTTCACCCGCCGCGGCTGAGTGACGGCGAGGGTCGCAGCTGCAAGGTTCGTTCAAGCCGCGCGGCCAACGTCGAGTCCGGTTGGCGCTTCATGCGCCGTGCGAGCCCGGCGCAGGCGGGCTCGCCCAGGCGCCGCGTATCCGGCGCCCCGTGCCGGGTGCGGGTCGACCAAGCGAGTATCGGGGAGCGACTCGACCCGCACCCGGCACGGAGCGCCCGCCACCGCGGTCGACGTGCAGCGGCCTCCGAAACGCCGGCGACCCTACTGCGCTTGCCTGAGCGTCGCCGCCGGCGGCTGCGTCACGACAGAGCGCGCCGCGAGCACGCCCGCGATGCCGACGAGCAGCGCCCCGCCCACGATGCCGAACACCCACACCCACGGATCGGGCGAGTACTCGAGGTTGAACACCTCGCGCGCGAGGAAGTAGCCCACCACCGTCGCCCCCGCCGAAGCGAGCAGGCCCGAGAGCAGCCCGAGCGCGGTGAACTCCGCCGCCACCCCCTGGAACACGACGCGGCGGCTCGCCCCGAGCGTTCGCAGCATGGCGCTCTCGTAGCGGCGTTCGTCGCGGGTGGCCTGCACCGCGGCGAGCAGCACCATGAGGCCCGCGGCGAGGGTGAACAGGAACACGTACTGCACGGCCAGTGCCGCCTTGTCCATCACGTCGCGCACCTGCGAGAGCAGCGCGTCGAGGTCGATGATGGTCACCTCGGGGAACTGCCGCACGAGGTCCACCAGCGCCGGCCGCTGTCCGGGCTCGACGTGGACGCTGGTGATCAGCGTGCCGGTGACGTCGTCCAGCACGCCCGGCGAGAACACCATGAAGAAGTTCGGCTGGAAGGAGTCCCAGCGCACCTCGCGCAGGCTGGTGATCGTGGCCGTGACGGGCTCTCCAGCCACGTCGTAGGTGACCGTGTCGCCGAGCTTCAGTCCGAGCCGCTCGGCGTAGTCCTGCTCCACGGACACGCGCGGACTGCCGTCGTCGCCGTCGGTCCACCAGGTGCCGCTTAGCAACCGGTTGTCGTCGCGCAGCGTGCGCGCCCAGGTGAGGTTGGCCTCGCGCTCGACGAAGGCCTGGGCGCGGTCACCCTCGAAGCGGATCCGGTCCACCGGCACGTCGTTGATCGCGGTGAGCCGCGCCCGCACCAGCGGCACGAGATCGGTGGGCGGCAGACCGCGCTCGCGGAAGAACTCGCGGACCGCGTCGCCCTCGTCCGGGCGGATGTTGATCATGAAGTAGTTGGGCGCGTCCTCGGGCAGGCTCGCGCGCCAGTCGCGCAGCAGGTCGTCACGCACCAGCGCGAGCAGCAGCAGCACCATGAGGCCGAGTCCGAACGCCACGATCTGCACCACGCTGTCGCGGCCGCGACGCGCGATGTTGGCGAGGCCGTAGCGCCAGGCGACGCCGACGCCGCGGCGCAGCGGCGCGAGCGTCTTCACGAGCAGCCAGCCCGCCGCGGCGAGCGCGAGGAAGGTGGCGCCGATGCCCCCGGCCACGACCGTCACCAGCCGCGGGTCGCGGACGAGCCAGTAGAGCAGCGCGAGCACGGCGCCGATCGCGAACACGTACACCGCGGCGTAACGCAGCGGCGGCGGCTCGAGGTTGCGCCGGAGGACGCGCGCCGGCGGCACGCGCTTCAGCTGCAGCAGCGGCGGCAGCGCGAATCCGACCAGGATGGTCACGGAGGTGACGAGCCCGAGCCCCGCCGTCGCCACGCCGGGCGGCGGCAGGTCGCTGCGGATCAGGTCGCGCAGCAGCCACGCGAGCCCGGCCTGCGCCAGGTAGCCGACCGCCGTGCCCACGAGCGTGACCAGCACGGCGACGGCAACGAGCTGCAGCACCGTCTGGCGCAGCACGAAGCCCTGCGAGGCGCCCATGCACTTCATCAGCGCCACGGTGTCGAGGTGCCGCGCGGCGTACCGGCGCGCCGCCATCGCCACCGCCACGGCCGAGAGCAGCACGCTCACCAGGCTCGCGAGCGACAGGAACCGGCCCGCGCGGTCGGAGGACGCGCGGATCTGCGGGCTCGCGTCCTCGATCGCCTGCAGCCGCTCGCCGGGCTGCTTGGTGGCCTTGAGCTGGTCGCGGAACGCCGCGACGTCCGCCCCGGCGCCGGCGAACAGCACGGCACGGCTCACCCGGCTGCCGGGCTGGATGAGCTCGGTGGCCGGGACGTCGGCCAGATTGATCATGAGGGTCGCCGAGAGGTCGCTGAAGCCCGCGCCCTGGTCGGGGCGGTAGTCGAGCACCTGCGTGACCCGCAACGTGTGCGCTCCGACCGCGAGCGTAGCGCCCACTGGCACGCCCAGGCGCGCCAGCAGCCGCGAGTCGGCCCAGGCCTCGCCGGGCGCGGGAATGGCGTCGGTCGGCCGGGCCGGGCCGAAGGGCTCGTCCGCGATCTTGAGCCGGCCGCGCAGCGGATAGCCCTCGCCTACCGCGCGCAGCGCCACGAGCGAGGAATCCTCGCCGTGGAACACCACGCTCGGCATGGAGAGGATTCGCGCCACCTCGAGGCCGCGGTCCACGGCCTCGGTGTCGTAGGCCTCGTCGATCGGGCGGGGCGACTCGAGCCGCAGGTCGGCTGCGAGTACCTCACCGGCTTGCTGGGTGACGGCGCGACCGACGCGATCGGTGAAAAAGCCCACCGCGGTGAGCGAGGCGACGGCCACGAGCAGCGCGAGCAACAGCACGGCGAGCTCGCCGGACTTGAGGTCCCGGAGCAGGCTGCGAAGGACGAATGGCAGCGAGGCCACCTTCAAGGCCCCACGACGCGCCCGGCGTCGAGGCGGATCACGCGGCCGCAGCGCGCAGCCAGCGCCTGGTCGTGGGTCACGAGCACCAGGGTCGCGCCGGTCTCGGCGTTGAGGCCGAACAGCAGCTCCATGATCCGCTCGCCCGTCACCGCGTCGAGGTTGCCGGTGGGCTCGTCCGCAAACAGTACGTCGGGCCGCGTGACGAAGGCGCGGGCGATCGCGACGCGCTGCTGCTCGCCGCCCGACAGCTGGCGCGGGTAGTGGCCGACGCGCTCGGCGAGGCCGACGCGTCCCAGCACCTCCAGCGCCGCGCCGCGCGCGTCCCGGCGGCGCGCCAGCTCGAGCGGCAGCATCACGTTCTCGAGCGCCGTGAGCGACGGCACCAGGTGGAAGGACTGGAACACGAAGCCGACGTGACGCGCCCGAACCGCCGCTCGGCCGTCCTCGTCGAGGGTAGTGAGGTCGCTGCCGGCGAGGCGCACGGTCCCCGAGGTGGGCTCGTCGAGGCCCGCGAGCAGCGCGAGCAGCGTGGATTTTCCGGCGCCGGAGGCGCCCATCACGGCAACGGTCTCGCCACGCGCGATCCCGATGGACACGTCCGACAGAATGGCGAGCGTTCCCTCGGGACTGCTAACCTGCTTGCCCAACCCAGCCGCCTCGAGCACCGTGTCCATTCGTTCTGCCTTCATCGTCGTTTGCCTGCTGTGCTCGACGCTGTTCGCGCCAGCGGCGCCGGCGGAGTCTCCGAAGATCCTGGTGCTGGGCGACAGCCTGAGCGCGGCCTACGGAATCCGCCTCGAGCAGGGGTGGGTGGCCCTGCTGCAGGCCCGGCTGGAGGCCAAAGGGTACGGGCACCGCGTGGTCAACGCCAGTTCGAGCGGCGAAACCACCGGTGGCGCGCTGGCCCGGCTGCCGCGGGCGCTCGAGCGGCACCGTCCGGCAGTGGTCATCATCGAGCTGGGCGGCAACGACGGCCTGCGCGGCCTGCCCATCGCCGAGGTTCGCGCCAATTTCGAGTCGCTGGTGAAGCTGTCGCGCGGCGCCGGCGCGAAAGTGCTGCTGGTCGGCATGCGCATCCCGCCCAATTACGGCCCGGCCTACGCCGGCGCCTTCCACGCGCTGTACGGCGACCTCGCGAAGCGCCACGAACTGCCGCTCGTGCCGTTCTTCCTCGACGGCATCGCGCTCGACGACTCGCTGATGCTCGACGACGGCCTGCACCCCAACGCCGCGGCCCAGCCGAAGCTGCTGGAGCTGGTGTGGCCCGAGCTCAAGCCGCTGCTCAAACGATGAAAAGCGCCGCCGGCGCTGCTATATAGGCAAGTCGCCCAGAGCGCGGCCGGATTTTCCGGCGCGATCCGCGGGCCGGGGGAATCTGGATGGAAAAGATCTGGCTCAAGAGCTACCCGGCCGGCGTGCCGGCCGACGTCAATCCCGACGAGATCTCCTCGCTGCAGGCGCTGCTCGCGCGCAGCTTCGAGAAGTTCGCGGACCGGCCGGCCTACACGTCGATGGACCGCACCCTCACCTACGGCGACCTCGACCGCTTGAGCCGCCAGTTCGCGGCCTACCTGCAGCAGGTGGCGGGACTTAAGAAGGGCGACCGCCTCGCCATCATGCTGCCCAACATCCTGCAGTACCCGGTGGCGCTGGCGGCAGCTTTCCGCGCCGGCCTCACGGTGGTGAACACCAACCCGCTCTACACGCCGCGCGAACTGGAGCACCAGCTCAAGGACTCGGGCGCCCGGGCGTTGCTGATCCTGGAGAACTTTGCACACACCTTCGCGGAGGTTCATGCCGCGACGGGCATCGAGACGGTGATCGTCACCAGCGTCGGCGACCTGCTCGGCTTCCCGAAGTCCGCGCTCGTGAACTTCGCGCTGCGGCACGTCAAGAAGCAGGTGCCGGAGTACTCGCTGCCCGAATCGGTCGGCCTCGCGGAGGCGCTCAGCAAGGGCAAGTACGAGAACCTCGAACCCGTGGCGCTCGGCCACGAGGACATCGCCTTCCTGCAGTACACCGGCGGCACCACGGGCGTGTCCAAGGGCGCGGTGCTGACCCACCGCAACATGGTGGCGAACGTGCTGCAGACGGAGGCCTGGATGGGCCCGTCGCTGCGCGACCAGACCGAGCAGATGGTGCTGATCGGCGCGCTGCCGCTCTATCACATTTTCTCGCTGCAGGGCTGCCTGACGTTCCTCCGGCTCGGCGCGCACAACATCCTGATCGCCAACCCGCGCGACTTCCCCGGCTTCGTCAAGGAACTCGCCCGGTACCCGTTCACGTTCTTCGCGGGCGTCAACACGCTCTTCAATGCGCTGCTCAACACGCCGGGCTTCGACCGCCTCGACTTCAGCAAGCTCAAGGTGAGCCTCGGCGGCGGCATGGCCGTGCAGCGTGCGGTCGCCGAGCGCTGGAAGCAGGTGACCGGCTGCACGCTGACGCAGGCCTGGGGCCTCACCGAGACTTCGCCCGGCGCCTGCATCAATCCGCTCGATGCGCCCGAGTTCAACGGCTCGATCGGCCTGCCGATTCCCTCGACGGTCATCACCATCCGCGACGACGACGGCAACGCGCTGCCGGTGCGCCAGTCGGGCGAGATCTGCGTCGAGGGTCCGCAGGTGATGCGCGGCTACTGGAATCGCCAGGACGAGACCGACAAGGTGATGATCGACGGCCGCATCCTGCGCACCGGCGACATCGGCTACATGGACGAGCAGGGCTACGTCTTCATCGAGGACCGCAAGAAGGACATGATCCTCGTGTCGGGATTCAACGTGTACCCGAACGAGGTCGAGGGCGTGGTCGTCACCCACCCGGGCGTGCTCGAGGTCGCGGCCGTGGCGCAGCCCGACGAGCGCGCCGGCGAGATCGTCGCGCTGTTCGTCGTGCGCAAGGACCCGGCGCTCACGGAGGACGACATCGTCGAGCACTGCCGCAAGTCGCTCACCGGCTACAAGGTGCCGAAGCGCGTGTACTTCCGCGACGAGCTGCCGAAGACCAACGTCGGCAAGATCCTGCGGCGCGAGCTCAAGGACCAGCTGAAGCAGTAGCGGCCCGGCCCGCGCGGGAGGCTTGCGATGCCCGAATCCATCCTCGCGCTGATCGGCAACACGCCTCTGGTGCAGGTGCACTCGTTCGACACTGGCCCCTGCGAGCTGTACCTGAAGCTCGAGTGCCAGAACCCCGGCGGATCCATCAAGGACCGCATCGGGCTGTCGATGATCGAGGCCGCCGAGCGCAGCGGCGAGCTGCGTCCCGGCGCCACCCTCGTCGAGGCGACCGCGGGGAACACCGGGCTCGGGCTCGCGCTCGTGGCGGCGCAGAAAGGCTACCCGCTCATCCTCGTCGTACCCGACAAGATGTCGCGCGAGAAGATCCTGCACCTCGTGGCGCTCGGCGCGGACGTGCGCATCACGCGCTCGGACGTCGGCAAGGGCCATCCGCAGTACTACCAGGACATGGCGCAGCGGATCGCCGGCGAGACGCCGGGCGCTTACTTCGTCAACCAGTTCGGTAACCCGGCCAACCCCCGAGCCCACGAGACCACGACCGGTCCCGAGATCCTGCGCCAGATGGACGGTCGCGTGGACGCGATCGTCTGCGGCGTGGGCTCGAGCGGCACGATCACGGGCCTGAGCCGGTTCTTCGCCCGCGAGTCGCCCGCCACACGCTTGGTGATCGCGGACCCGGTCGGATCCGTCCTCGCCGACTACATCCACACCGGAAAGCTGGGCACGGCCGGATCCTGGGCGGTCGAGGGCATCGGCGAGGACTTCATCCCGTCGATCGCGGACCTGAGTCGCGTCACCCACGCCTACTCGATCCCGGACGCCGAGAGCATGCTGACGGCGCGCGCCCTGCTCCGGCAGGAGGGCATCCTCGGCGGCTCCTCCTCGGGCACGCTGCTCGCCGCAGCACTGCGTTACTGCCGCGAGCAGGTCGAGCCGCAACGCGTCGTCACGTTCGTCTGCGACAGCGGCGCGAAGTACCTCTCCAAGACCTACAACGACGCTTGGATGCTCGAGCGGGGGTTCCTCGCGCGCAAGCAGGTCGGCGACCTGCGCGATCTGATCGTGCGGCGGCACGACGACGGCCTCACGGTCACGGTGCTGCCCGACGACTCGCTGCTCACCGCCTACAACCGCATGCGCAGCACGGACGTGTCGCAGCTCCCGGTCGTGGACGAGGCAAACCGTATCATCGGCATCGTCGACGAGTTCGACCTGCTGCAGGTCGTGCGCCGGGACGATGCCGCCGAGCAGTTCCGCCGGCCGGTGAGCACGGCGATGTCCACTAGGCTCGAAACTCTCGCGCCGGATGCCGGGCTCGACGCGCTGTTCGCGGTGCTCGACGCCGGCCACGTGGCGATCATCGTCGAGAGAGACGCGTTCCTGGGACTGATTACGCGCGTAGACCTCCTCAACGCGCTGCGCACGAGGATGCTATGACCGACACCGCCGACCGCCCGCGCTTCGCCACCCGCGTGATCCACGCCGGACAGTCGCCCGATCCGACGACCGGGGCCGTGATGGTGCCAATCTACGCGACCTCGACCTACGTGCAGTCGAGCCCGGGCGTGCACAAGGGCTACGACTACGGCCGCAGTCACAATCCCACGCGCTTCGCCTTCGAGCGCTGCGTCGCCGACCTCGAGAACGGCACGCAGGCGTTCGCGTTCGCCTCCGGGCTCGCCGCGATCGCGACGGTGCTCGAGTGCCTCGACGTCGGCTCGCACATCGTCACCACCGACGACCTGTACGGCGGCACCGTGCGGCTCCTCGAGCGCGTGCGGCAGCGCTCCATGGGGCTCACGGCGACGCGCGTGGACTTCACGGATCTCGAAGCGGTCGAGCGCGCGATCCGCCCGGAGACGAAGCTGCTGTGGGTGGAGAGCCCGACCAACCCGACGCTCAAGCTCGCCGACCTCGCAGTCGTCGCGGCGCTCGCGCGCCGCCGCGGCGTGCTCGCCGGCGCCGACAACACCTTCGCGAGCCCGTGGGTACAGCGACCGCTCGACCACGGCTTCGACGTGGTGGTGCACTCGACCACCAAGTACCTGAACGGCCACTCGGACATGATCGGCGGCGTGGCGGTGGTCGGCGCCAACGCCGCGCTTCGCGAGCGGCTCGGGTTCCTGCAGAATGCGGTGGGCGGCATCTCGGGTCCGTTCGACAGCTTCCTCGCGCTTCGCGGGCTCAAGACGCTGGCGGTGCGCATGGAGCGCCACTGCCACAACGCGCTCGAGATCGCGCGCTGGCTCGAGGGCCACCCGAAGGTTCGCCGCGTGATCTATCCAGGGCTGCCGAGCCACCCGCAGCACGAACTGGCGCTGCGGCAGATGCCGCGCTTCGGTGGGATGCTGTCGTTCGAGCTCGATGCAGACCTCGACGGCGCGCGCCGCTTCCTCGAGCGCTGCCGCATCTTCGCGCTGGCAGAGAGCCTAGGCGGCGTCGAGAGCCTGATCGAGCACCCGGGACTCATGACGCACTCGCAGCTCGCGCCCGAGCGGCGGCGAGAGCTCGGCATCAACGATGGCCTGATCCGCATCTCCGCCGGCATCGAGGACGTGCGCGACCTGATCGCGGATCTCCAGCAGGCGCTGGCGGCGGTGGGATAGGCTCCCCTGCCAGAGCGGAGAGCCAGTACAGATTGGTGGACTTTAGCTGCACTCGAAGTCGTCGTCGCCGACCGGCTTGCAGACATCCCCCCATTCGCCGGTCTGGCGCCAATAGTCCGCGAGGCCAGTTTCGATCATGTGCGCCTTGAATCCGGGCAAGGTGCGCAATGCAGAGTACGGCGAGGTCCAGAGGTACTCGTACTTGCTATAGCCGCTGCGCTCGTTCCAGAAGCCGCGCAGGACAGCCAAGGCAAGGTCTGCATCCCCGAGTGCGTCGGCGATCCGCATCATCTCCGGCCTTGGCCGGGCCGCGAACTCCCTCCTGAGGATCTCCAGCATGCGGGGGCGATCGCCGAGGACGGGCTCGAATTCCTGGAAGTAAGGAGGGAGTTTCCCCCCATAACTGTCCCGCATCCGTCGAAACTGGTCATGCAACGCCTGCGGATCCGTATCCGCGCGCGACAGCAAGCGAAGGAAGCGAACGTATTCCGGCCCCCAGCGGCTGCCAGCCAGCGTCCTGCTGTGCTGGTACTCGGCCTCCGCATCCTCGTATCGGCGCAGCGAGGTGTGGATCCACTGCTGGTCGCGCGACATGAACATCGCCAGCGGCTCCATCGCCTGCAGCTCGTCTGAGATCCTGAAGGTTTCCTCGAGGCGGCCCACGGCGAAGATCAGGTTGGTGTACGGAAAGGTGTGCTCCCATGACCTGGGGCTGGACTCCATCATCGCCTTGGCGACCGCGATACCTTCGGCGTGCTTCCCCTCGGCAAACAACGCATAGGCGCGCTCCCGCTGCACGATCCAGCTATCCGGTGCCAGCGCCGCCACGCGGGCGCGTGCCGCCTCCGCCTCCGCCCGCAACTGGCCAGCCTCGGCCGCCTCTGCGCGAGCAGCCAGTTGTGTCAATGACTGCGCCAGCCCATCCCAGGCCAGTACGAAGCCTGGATCCAACGCAACCGCCTCCCGTAGTCGCTGCACGATGCGGCGCGCCTCCGCGGGATCTCGCCGCTCGGATAACTGGAACTCCCGCCACTGCAGGTAGCCGTCGTACGACTCCACGCTCGTGGTGCCGCCCTGCGCACGGTTCAGCGTGCCGATATCGAGCTTCACCGACAGCGCCTGCGCAACGTCCTTCGCGATCTCGTCCTGCACCGCGAACACGCCGCTCAGGCTCCGGTCGTAGGTCTTCGACCACTGCTCCGTGCCATCTTCGGAGCGGATCAGCTTTGCAGTGACGCGCAGCTGGTCTCCATCCTTGCGCACGCTGCCCTCCAGCAGGTTCGCCACGCCCAGCTTTGCGCCGATCTGCCTGAGGTCTTCGTTCTTGCCCTTGAAGGAGAAGCTGGAAGTTCGTCCGGTCAGCCGCAGCGCTGGTATGCGTGCCAGCTGGTTCAGGATCTCCTCGGTGAGTCCGTCGGAGAAATACTCCTGCGATGCGTCCGGCGAGAGGTTCGCGAAAGGCAGGACCGCGAGCGTCACGCCGGTTTGTGCTGCGGGCGCAGCCGGTGGGGAATCCGTTGCAGCCGTCGGCGTGAGGTTCTCGCCTCGCGGAAGCAGAGCCCAATACAACAGGCCCGCGGCCGCAAGCAGCGCGGCTCCGATTCCGAGGACGACCCCAAGGAGCGCGCCCTTGCGGCTGACGGCCGCCGCCGCCACCGGACCCTGCTTCACGGCTCCGCCTTCCTGTTGGGGCTGGTCGGTCGTGAGCCGCAGGCCGTCGATGAATGTCCGCCACCGGGGATCGGCAGCATCGCCGCCCCAGCCCGCCAGATCCGCCGTGTGGATCAACTCGAAGATGACCGGACGCTTACAAGGCTCGATCATCACCGGCACCAGCCGACGCGCGGCTCGAGCCTGCGTGGCCTCCGCGCGCACCCAGTCGGATTCCACCGAACGCCTCGACCAGAGCACCACGACGGCCCGGGCTTCCTCCAGCGCCTTTTCGGTCGCCCGATCGAAGGACTCGCCGGCGTGGATTGCCTGGTCCCACCAGACGCTGAATCCCTCGCGCTGCAGGCCGGCCGCGAACTGGTGCGCGACCTTCCGATCGTCCCTGCTGTAGGAAATGAAGACGTCGGCCATGTCGGAGGCGCTCCCCTGTCCGCCGATCATGCCATAGGCCCATTTGGCCGGGATGGCTCGCTGGGTTCTGCGGGCCAGTACGGACAGGAGGACCAACCACGTCAGTCCACGTTCAACCTTGAAGTGGGAGTACTCGCAGTCGCCTCTGCGAGCATGTTCCTCGGAATCGCACCCGGTGACGACCCGATTGCTCTCGCATCCAGGAGTGCCGGAATTCCGACGGGCGTGTGCTGCTGAATCCGCCTCTTTCGCAAGAAAATGGAACGGCGATGGCCGGCGCAAGGGCTCGCCTCGTCGACGATTTGCGTCCGCCGTAGTGATACTTAGCATCACTTCATGCGTACCGAGCTCGTAACAACCCTCAAGCGCCACGTCACGGAACTGCTGTCGGAGCTCGAGCGCGACCGCCAGCCGATCCTGATCACGCAGCACGGAGTGCCCAGTACGTATCTGGTCGACGTCGCGACATTTGAGCCTCTGCAGCACCGCATGAGCGTGCTGGAAGGCATCGCTCGTGGAGAACCAGCGATCGAAGAGGGCCGTACCGTCCCGCATGCCGAGGCAAAGCGGCGCATGGGACGATGGCTGAAACATTCTGGACTGAACGGGCCCTGAACGACCTGGATGGCATCGCTGACTACATTGCGCCAGAGAGTCCGGAGGCGGCACGCGCCCTGGTCCAGCGGGCCTGTGCCCATGTCGATGAGCTCGTCGATCGTCCTCGAAGCGGATCTCGAGCAGGCACTGGCGTCGCTCCCTATTTGAGGTCAGGGAGTGCGACGGACCTCCATGAATTCCGTCAGATCCTCATCGCTGAACTGCCCCGAGTTCAGCCGGTCGGCGAGCTGCTGGGCTCGCTCATCGAGGTCGGTTGCATCACTCTGGCCGGAAGCCTGAACCCAGGCCTGCCGGATGATCTCGGTACCGGACTCACCACCCGTACACGGATTCACGGTCTCGTAGTGACAGAACGCCGCGACCCACGCGGCGCCTAGCGCGCAGTCGTGCCCCTGTATGCACGCGGCCATCTTCCAGACCCACTGTTCGGTCTCGGCCGTCGACCCGCTGCCGGTCAGGTAGTAGATCGCGTCCGCCGCGTCCCATGTTGCGACGGGATCGCCTGCGGCGACGGCCTTGAGAACCAGGGCCCGCGCCCCGGCTTTCCTCTCGTCGAATTCCGCTGCAGTCAGAGACGCCCGGTCGGGCAACGGCACGGACTGCAGATAGGCGGCACGAAGCTCATCCAGCGCCTTGCGTGTCTGCGCAGCTGGAAGACCTGCCTCGGACGCTTTCTCCAGCCAAGTCCTGGAACTGCCCAGTTCGCCGGTACCCCGAGCCATCAACGCTTCGCATCGACGGTACACATCACGGACAGCATCCATGTTCACTGACCGCGTGCTTGCCCAGTTGAGCGCTTCATCCAGCGTCCGACGTCTTCCAGGTCGATCGAAGTACCCGCGATAGCCGTCCTCGCAGTACTCGAGTGCCTGATAAAGCGCGAACTGCGCGGATGCGTCGCCTTCTCTTGCGGCCGGAAGCGCATGATCGAGGAACTCGAGGTAGTTCGACGACATCTCCAGCAAGTCCTGCCAGCTGACCGTGGCAACTACGCTAGCGGAAGGAACGGCCTCCCGGCGCGTATCGGATAGTCCTGCAGTCGGTGGTTCGGGACTGGGCCCACCGACTCTCGCTGAAGCTTGTGGAGCGACCGCTACATCGGGATCGGGATCGGGGTCGCCGCGCCGGTCGGCGATGACGAGGGCGAGAGCCGCGACCGCCGCGAGCGCGGCAAGCCCGACTCCGGCTCCGAGTCTCACCGCTACTTCGCGCGGCCCTTGAGGGCGCCGCTCGCCACGAAGTGCGCCGCCACGTCGTCGCCCGCCCGCGCCGCGCGGCGGATGCCCTCGAGGATCATCTTCTCGGCGCGCTCCGTGCCGACCCAGCTCACGATCGTCACCCACTTACCCTTCTCCAGGTCCTTGTAGTGCTGGAAGAAGTGAGCGATCTGGTCGGTGAGCGTCGCGGGCAGGTCCTTGTACGACTTCACGCCTTCGTAGAACGGATGCAGCTTGTCCACCGGAACGGCGATCACCTTCTCGTCGTCGCCGGCCTCGTCCTTCATGAGCAGCGCGCCCACCGGCCGCACGCGCACGATCGCGCCCGCCACCACCGGGCTCGGCACCACGACGATCACGTCCACCGGATCGCCGTCGCCCGACAGCGTGTGCGGGATGAAGCCGTAGTTGCCGGGGTAGAACATCGCGGTGTTGAGGAACCGGTCGACGCGCAGCGCGCCCGATTCCTTGTCGAGCTCGTACTTCACGGGCACGCCGCCCTGCGGGATCTCGATCAGCACGTTCACGTCGCGCGGCGGATCCTCGCCGATGCCGATCTTGCCGATGTCCATGTGCGTTACCCGTGGTACTGGGGGGAGAGTTCGTGGACGGCCTCGACCATCGCGAGCGCGTGCTCCGGCGGCACGTCGGGGTGGATGCCGTGGCCGAGGTTGAAGACGTGGCCGGGGCCGTGGCCGAAGCTTGCGAGCACCCGCGCGACCTGCGCGCGAATCTCGGCGGGCGGTGCGTAGAGCACGCTCGGGTCGAGGTTGCCCTGCAGCGCAACGCGATCCTGCACGGCAGCACGCGCGTTCGCGAGATCCGTAGTCCAGTCCACGCCGAGGGCGTCGCAGCCGGTGCCGGCCATGTCGGCGAGCCACTGGCCCCCGCCCTTGGTGAACAGGATCACCGGCACGCGCCGGCCCTCGCTCTCGCGCGTCACGCCGTCGACGATGAGCTGCATGTAGCGAAGAGAGAACTCGCGGTAATCGGCGGGCGTGAGCGCGCCGCCCCAGGTGTCGAACACCATCACCGCCTGCGCACCGGCCGCAACCTGCGCGTTGAGGTAGGCGAGCGTGGCGCGGGTGATGACGTCGAGCAGGCGGTGCAGCTCGGCGGGCGCGCCGTACAGCATGCCCTTGATGTGCTGGAAGTTCTTGCTGCTTCCGCCCTCGACCATGTAGGTGCCCACGGTCCACGGGCTGCCGGCGAAGCCGATCAGCGGCACGCGGCCCTTCAGCTCGCGGCGAATGAGGCGCACGGCGTCCATCACGTAGCGCAGCTCGCCCTCGGGGTCCGGGATCGGCAGGCGGTCGATGTCGGCCGGGGTCCGTACCGGGCGCGCGATCTTCGGGCCCTCGCCCGCCTCGAACTCGAGCCCGACGTTCATTGCGTGCGGGATGGTGAGGATGTCCGAGAACAGGATCGCCGCGTCTAGCGCAAAGCGCTCGAGCGGCTGCAACGTCACCTCGCAGGCGAGCTCGGGGTTCATGCAGAGCTTGAGGAAGCTGCCGGCCTTGGCGCGCGTGGCCCGGTACTCCGGCAGGTAGCGGCCCGCCTGCCGCATCATCCACAGCGGCGTGCGGGGTGTCGGCTGCCGTAAAAGCGCGCGCAGCAGCAGGTCGTTCTGCAGCGGGACGCTCATTTCGCAGCCCCGCCGCCGAAGATCCCGGTGATGGTTTGCTGGATAGCCTCGGCCGCCGCGCGCGGGTCGGCCGCGTCGCGGATCGGGCGGCCGACCACGATGTAGTCTGCACCGTTGGCAAAGGCCTGCGCCACGTCCACGGTGCGCTTCTGGTCGTCCACCGGCTTGTTCTCGACCGGGCGGATGCCCGGTGTGACGACGATCAGGCGCTGGTCGATGAACTCGCGCAGCTTCGGCACCTCGAGGCCCGACGAGACCACGCCGTCGCAGCCGGCCTCGAGCGCGCGCCGGGCGCGGGAGAGCACCAGCTGCTCGACGTCGCACTTGAAGCCGAGGTCGTCGAGGTCGCCGCGGTCGAGGCTGGTGAGCACCGTGACCGCCAGAACCTTCACGTCGCCCTTGTTCGCCGCCGCCGCCTCCATGATCGCCTGGTTGCCGTGCACGGTGGTGAGAGTCACGCCACGATTGCGCAGCTGCCGGACCGCGGAGCCGACGGTGGCCGGCACGTCGAAGAACTTGAGGTCGACGAACACCTTCTTGCCGCGGCCCACCATCC
>Ga0209492_1000241_pt1 | contig 17912 bp, 1 predicted proteins | sample PPLLak12cMay2015_FD_187253 | JGI IMG/M metagenome (GOLD analysis project Ga0209492, IMG submission 187253) | Freshwater sediment microbial communities from Prairie Pothole Lake near Jamestown, North Dakota, USA - PPLs Lake P7 Core (1) Depth... | ecosystem: Environmental > Aquatic > Freshwater >... | reverse complement strand
TCAAGATCCTCTAAAGGATTCACTTTTATATTAGTAAGATAGGGGCCATTGTAGACAATGCATTTAGCATTCTCGTACACAGCACATGTTGGGCAAATTGCAGCTGTTCTCATGTGAGCAAAGTTAATTGTTAATTATGTATTTTGAAAGGGTGTAGGTTAAATAACTGGTATAATATAGCGTTCTATATACTATCTTCTTGATTCAGCACTAACTCTTATTCCCCAAGATTTAGCTAATTCAGGATCTACATATGGTAGAATTTCTGTTTGGAATTGAGAAAGACCAGGAATTAAATTGAATATAGCTTTTTGTGGATATGCTTTAGTTGGCTCATCACCAAATTCTTTATTAAATTGAATAAACACTCTCTCCACTTTAGTTATTAATGTTAATGATGGAAGTATAGATCCTTTTGTCATAGCTTCAAATGATAAAGGATTATAATAAAAAGTTACCTCATCAGATATTTTGTTTAACATCTTAGCCCATAACTTATATCTGTTCTTCTCAAGATCTGTAGCATCTTCTGGTGGTTGAGCAGCTTTAGCAGCAACCAATGTAGCCATAATTAATACTAAAAGTTTTAACTCTTTCATTTGATTAGTTAATTCTCTTCTCATAAGATCATAGAATTCTTCTTTAGTTATATCTAACTCTTGACCAGTCTTTCTATAATGCTCATCTCTTTTATCTTGTAGCATTTCATCAAGAATTCTTAATCCTTCATCAGTACCATTGATTATATCTCGCATAGCCATTATGTTTCTTGTTCCTAAATGGGCCCAAGTTTTAATGAATGCTCTTGTTCTACCATATTCCCAGTTACCAACCTCAACATTTTTTGTAATGTCTGTAGTTCTTTCAGCAACTAATTTAGGAATCCATGTTTTAAACATCATGAATGAACTAAATATAGCATCTCTTCTATATCCAGCTTTGTTGTCTTGATTCATTTGACCATTAAGCTTTCTGCCGTATTCAATGATTTGAGTTCTAAACTTAGCAAGTTCTTCATCACTCACTCCAGGAATAACTATTTCATCACCTTCTATAATTGCTGTCTTAGTTAATGAAGAAGTTTCTTTTAATGCTTTTACTCTATCTTCAAATGTAGCCTCTAAGTTCTTTCTTTCTGATTCAGATAAACCATATTTACTTTCTCTATCTTGAGCAGCTAAATATTGTCTTATATTTATCACTTTACCATTTATTACCATTGAATTATCAATGATACTTAATGCATTAGCAAGTTGTAATTTTTTCTCAGGGAAAGCATTTGTTGACATCATTATATCACTGAATGACCATGTTGAAAGATATTTAATCAATCCTTGTTCTTTAGCTATTTTTCTTCTTTCTTCTGTAACAACATCTTCAGTTAATGGAACCATCATGTGTAATAACCCCTTCTCTATAAGAGATAGTTTATTAGTTGATACCTTTAGATTATTCTTTTCAAAGTCTCCCCAGAATGTATATAATCCACCAGCGTTGATATAAGATTGAAACTGACCACCAGCCCAGTTAGCTATAGAAATTAAAGGTTTAAGTCCTACAGCAAGTGCTCTTGTTAATGTGTCAGCATTTCTTAATGTCTTTTTAATATTTACAGCAGCTTTCTGTTTACCTTCTTCTGTCTTACTAAGTTTTCCTGTAATAGTAGATATACCAATGTTACCTAAAGATCCAAGATCTTGTTCTAGTTTGTATAAACTATCATCAATAATAGTTTCTAGGATAGCAGCATTTTTATTTTCTTTCTGTAATATTGGTTCATTAGAAGAATCAAATTGAACAGTTCCATTTTCATCAAGTGTTAATGATCCTTTTGCGTTCTCTACAGCTAATAATGTCTGAAGAGTATCTTCCATATTAATAGCACTTTCATAATCTAATAATGCTTTGATCCAAAGACTTCCCACTTTATTAAGATCTGTAGACAATTGATTATAAGTCTTATCAGTCTTAGTAAAATATTTAGGTATTTGTTTCTTAACCTTGCCTGTTTCAGGATCTATTTTAGAAAGATTTTGTTCTTCATTTATATTTGTAGAATATAATCCTTTAAAGAAATCTCCTGCTTCTGCAATAACATCTGATGTTTTTCCAAACTTTTCTAATGTAGTAGCTTCTATCAATGGAAAGAATGATATAGAGTTATTTTGAAGATAACCTAAGTCTTTACCTTTTTGATTTAATGCTGTTAAGAACTCCCACATATTTAATGCAGCTGGGTTATTAGCCATTTGTTGATACTCTTTAGAATAATGACCTTTTTCAATCATCGCTTGATTAGATAATTGTATAAAGTTATAATTAGTGTATCCATTAAATGAATCTTTATTAATATCAATAGAGTTTCTAAGATTTTTCTTTTGAAGTTCTCTCATACGAGCATCCTCATCTAAATCTAAAGAATACTTAGTATTATCTAATACTTTTAGATTAGTTTCAATATAACTTTTTGCTTGTTCATTGAACTCAGTCATATTCATATTATCCATTAGAAAAGATTTATTCTTATTCTCTCTGGCTTCTTTTAATTTATCTAAGAACTCTCTATCTATTTTCTTAACTAATGCAGGTCCAGATGGAGTCATAGTTGCTATTAAATCAAATGCATTCTTTCCTTGAGCACTTGCTGATTCTTCTAATGGAATCAATAGCTTACCAAATAGTTTTATTTGTTTAGCTGCTTCTCTATTAACCATAGAGCTAGCATTCATAATTAAATTAGAAGCAAGTTTAATTATCTTAGCAGACAGTCTTGTTCCCTCAGCCCAAGTTTTAGCAAATCCATTTATAGCAGCTTCAGCTTCTACTACTGTTAGTTTCTTTTCTTCAGAAACAATTCCTTGTTTAACAGCAAGATTAGCTGTAAATATTTTTTGTAAGTCAAGAATTTTATCTTGCATCCTTTGTGTACTCTTAGTAATATCTTCAAGTCCATCAAGCGTTCTTTTATTCTCTTCTGTCATACCAGCTTTAGGGTATTGAGAAAGAAATACTTCATCCATAGAAGCAAACTTATTAGCACTCTTGCTGTATTCTAATAATTCTTTTAATCCTTTACTAAGTTCTGCTTCATCTAAGTTTGCATAATCTAATTTCTCGAAATCAGAAATTGCAGTTTTAGCATTCTCTAAAAAGGTTTTAGCAACATTATATAATGGTTCAAAATTTAATTTGATATGTAAGTTACGAATAGCTTTACTAAGTTGAGACAATTGTTGTTTTCTAGCAAACTCAGTTTCTTCAGGTCCATGTTTCTTAAACATTTTCTCATACTGTGTCTGTAATGAAGTTATAAGAGCATCCACTTGTGGATTACCTGTAGATTCAGCTAATGTAGGAACAGGAAGTAAGTATAAGTTTGTTTCTGTTAAAGAATCAAGCTTACCTATTTCAAGACTTGTTGGAATAAGAGGAGATGATTTATCTGATTGTACAGTGTTATCATAGTTCACTATGAATGGAATCATCCTAGCTTTGCCTATCTGATCTCTTGTAGCTCCATAATTATAATCTATTTGTGTGTATTCACCCATTTGAGGAACCCACTCTCTTCTTTTATACCAAGGAATATCTTCATCTTTGTTTTTATCTATAGATGTGAACTTCCAGTCAAGATTATCAATTTTCATGCCTTGGGTACCATCTTTCTTATTGATAGGATATATAGCTTTGAAATCCACTGCAGAAGCAATCATTCCTTTCACTTTAGTATTAACCACTTTCTTTTCTATAAGGAATCTAGTTCCTGCTGGATATGAATTGATTAATCCTTGTGCAAATTTTCCAAGTTGTACTTGTAATGCTCCATTAAGTGTAGAAGAGATTGGTTCAACACCAAACTCCGCTCTTTTATATCCATCTTTATCTATAAGATTGTTGAGAATATATTGTTCTATAAATCTATGTCCTTCAGATCCCCAGTCTCTTTTTTGATCATCTACAAGCTTCTGAGCTTCTGTTCTAGTAAATATTTTACCAAACTTCTCTTTTACTTTTTCTGTTACAGATTTAGTCACTCTAACTCCTTCATACTTATAATGTCTTGTATCCTCAACTGTTTGAGGAAATAATTCAAGTTTATCATTATGCTCTACAACATTGTTATAGAAATTATCTATCTGTGTCTTAACATCATCAGATAAATTAAAGAATACACCTGCTTGTTTTATATCAGCAACTGTACCTCCAACTTCACCTGTTGCAACTTGAGTAGCAGTAGATTTGAATATATCAATATTAGATTTACCATACACTCCTCTAATATAATCAAGAATAGTTTCCCACCATTGTCTAATCATTGACCGAGTTTCTTCATCCATTAGTTCAGGAAACTCTGTAGATCCTTCTGTATTGTATACAATTAACTCAGCTATAAGTCTATCTACAGCTTCCTTTTTAATCTTTCTAATGTCTGGCTTACCATTTGATAATTGATAGGCCTTATTGTTCTTGTATAATTCAAGAGTTCGATTGTAGATTTTAAATCTATCTATCTTACTAATAAGTTGTGTTATAAGTCGTGGATTAGTTTGTTCAAGAATAGCTGTAGCTAAGTGAACAATTTCTTCAGTTGTAGCAACTTCTTCCATTCCTTGTGCAACAGCTATCACTCCTTTAAGAAGATCCGCAAGTCCATTTACAGATGTTATATCTATGGCTGGATTAGCTTTAGCATAATCTGCAAGTGATACAAAGTCTATGCCCATTTTAGTAGCAGCCACTTTCATTATATCTAAAGTTTGTTTTGCAGTTTCATTTGGTACAACAATATCTGATATCTTTGGAAAGTTATCTAAACCATTAATTTCCTGCCACAAAGAAACCTTTGCAGCAAGAACTATTGGATTGATGTTAGATTGTTCAGCTAATGCTTTAAACTCTTTAGAACTTCTATTTACACAATGTGCCATATTAACATTCTTTTATTTTATTTTTTTCTTCATCATCTGATAGACCATCCCATTCTTCTTGGGTTAATTCTTCAGGTTTTTCACTTACAGATAATTCAGGTTGAGCAACTTGTGTTTCTCCAGCAACTTCGTTTCTAAAGATTCTTACCACTTCATCATCTGTCACTTCTCCTGATTCAATTTGTTTACCTTGTACATCTGTTACTTTTTGTACTTTATCGTAATCATTATCTAATACAGAAGATCTTTCATAGTCATAAAACTCTTGAGCTCTGAATGAATCACCCCAAGCATTGATAGCTTTAAATATATGTTTTGTATAAGTTCTTCCGTCTTTTCCTGTAGATACTTGAATTAATGGTATACGATTACCTTTATCATCTGTTGTATATACTTTTTGCATTAGTACTTTGTGTATATGAGAACGATCTCCACTTTTCTTTCTTGCAACTCTTTCAGCATAAGGAATACTCTCTTCCCAGCTATATGTAAGAAAATCATTTCTTCCATCACCATAAGGGCTTATACCTATAACTTTAGGAAGTCTTCCCTCTTTAATTGCTGTCTTTAAATTCACATCTGTAAAATATGCATTAGCATCATATAGATTAGCTTTCCCTTCATAGTTTTTACCTAACGTCATCCTCACTCTCATGAATGGCATAATAGTAGAATTATTCCAGTTGTTTCTTTCAAACACATGTAATTTATTGAAGTCAGCTAAGTTAGGCATATTTTCCAAACCAGACAAGGTTTCATTATAGATATTTTTGAAATCATTATAAGGAAGAAGGTTAGTGAATGCTATTGGAGAATTAGTAACACCTGATTGTAATACAGCAAGTCTAACAAGTTTACCATATAAATCTTTTCCTTCATTTCCTAAGTTTGCTCTTAGTTCATCAAATCCATATATGATTAAGTTTTGATCATACACTTTGTTATCTCTTCCTGCAATATATAAGTTATCAGCTTTACCTTCTTTGGTACCAGCTTCCATCTTGATTGAATTAAGAATGATATTATCAAATAATGGATGCTCAGGTTTTGCACTAATGCCTTTATATTTATTTCCTAGAATAGAATCTTTGAAATCTATAATTTGTTGAGCAGCACTTTTCTTATCATCTTTACCCAATAATATATTTGATATATTAACATTAACTCCTGTGTTAGTTTGTACAGCCCAATCAAATAGATCATTCACTGCTTTCTGACTCACTTTAACAAAGTCTCTATCACTTAATTTTACATATGGTGTTAGGACATCTTGCATTACAGTTCTTACATTAGGTTTATCAGATATAAGAATCTCAGCGAATGCATCTCTTACATTGAATATAGTATTCTTAAGAACTCCTTTAAATGAACTATTCAATAAATTATCCACAGAAGAGATGATAGACTTTCTAGCCTTCTCTAATTGAAGCATTTTTTTGAATACTAAATATGGATCATTGATTGTAGCAGTATCTATATTAGAACCTTGTACTACATCAAACAACTGAGAAGACATTTTAGAATACTTTATGAATTCTTTTAGTATGTATTGTTGTTGAAGTTTTTGTATGTCACTCATTTGAGTTTTCATACCTACTTTGTTATACTTAAGCATCTTGAACAACTCTTCTTCAGAAGGAATACCAGAAATAGTAGGCTGTTGATTCAAAGGAATACCTGAAGAGTATACATCTAATGTATCTATCATTATACGATCATTGAATAACCATGTATATCCTTTGTTCTCTAATGTACGTAAGTAATCTTTAACAATAGGTTGGTTCATAAAATATGCAACAGTATCAGCAGGTACACCTAATTTGATTAAGAATAACCATGATGATGTTACATTTGGTGTAGCACCAAGTCTCATGATCCAAGGACCTTTAGAGATATCCACATATCCATCAATGAATTGTCCAATAATATCGGATATATATTTACCAGCTTGGTTTTTAACCATTGCTAATGTAGGTCTATTTACACCATCAATAACAATAGAGTTGTAAGCTTCAAAATTAACATTTGGATCTCTAGCAAATATATTTGATTTTGGATTACCTCCTAAGATTTCTCTATCTACAGGATCTACATCTTTTAATTTATCAAAGTCAATATATGTTGCAGTACGTTGATTATCTGCATGGTTAGTTTGACCAGTTGCAGCAATACCAATTGCATACTTACCAGATACAAATGCTTGTCTTAGAGAAGACATAAATCCTCTACTTAACATATTACCTACAGCACCATAGTCAATCTCTGGATTACCCATCTCTTTATTAATGTCAATAGAAAGATCTTTCATCTCATCTGCAGAGTTAGGCTTAACTAAGTTATCAAAGTTTAATTCATGACTAACTAAGTTTTGCAATGATTGAATGTATGCATTCTCAAGAGATTTTTGATATAACTCATTTATAATATCATCTTTCTGAATAGAGTAATTTTCAGCAAACATACTTTCCATTAATCTATCTTCAGCTTCTCCAACTGGCAAAGCATCTTTTTTAGAATTAATGTAACCATTTAATTCACCATCATCATACATTTTGATAAACTTATCAATGGCTTGTTGTCCAATTCCAAAATAAGGAATATTTGTAAGGTCACCTTGTTTATTAGTGAATGTATTCTTTAAATAGATTGACAACTTATCAATATCAAAATCCGATCCAACCTTTTTAACAAGAGCTGAAGGAATAACAACACTATCACCAAAATCTTTTGGTAAGAATTGTTTGATAACAAAGCTATCAATAGAGTTTTGTTTCTGTGTAGGGATACGATACCCAATACCAGCTAATATACTTTTTCCTTCTTTTGTATTATTTAAATAATTAAGAAGCTCTGTATCAGTCATCTTTTTAGTTTGAGCATTATCAAACCATCTAGCTACCATTATCTCACATACACGTTTACCATCTTCATTCTTATAGAAGTTAAGAATGTCAGATGAATAACGGTATTTAGTAACTCCATTCTTATCTTTAAATTCTTTTCCTTCAATACGAGTAGATTCAAATAATGTGGAAGAAATCTGTACTTTTTGACCACCAGATATTTTAGGACGTACAACATTTTTATCAGCTATAGAATATAGAATGTTTCTGATTTGTTGATATGCAGGTGTAGCTTCTAGCACAACATCTCCATCTTTAAATCCTTCAAGAGCATCAATGATATTATCATTCACTTCTCTCTTCAAGATTTCATCTCTTAATGTATTAACCAGTTTGTCTTTATTTAATATAGTAAAAGTAGGTTCACCTTTTTTATTAACACCTTGTGTAATACCAAGTTTCTTCAATAAAGTTTTGTACCCTTGTTCTATTTTAGCTTCTAATAATTTTTGATTGTTAGCAATCTCTTTATATAATAGAGAAACTTTCTCTTTTTCTGCTTCTGTTTTAAAAGAAGTCCATTTAGCAAAACGTTCATTGAAGTCTGTAATAATATTTCCTTTAGCATCTTTAATTTCAAAATCAATTGGCACACCAGCTTCTAAGAAGTCCATTGTAGCAAGTTTTGTAATCTGTGATCCTTGTGTTACTAATGGAGTGTCTTTAGAAGGCACCTCAGTTTGTACACCCATTATAGAGAATGGAATATTATTTAATTCATCAAATGAAGCTTCGTTAAATTCTCCTGAAGGAAGATATAAAGGAGTAGCTATACCAGTACCTACCTTTCTACCTGTTCCATAAACAGCATAGTCAACATTCTCTCTTTGCATTTTATTATACATCTTGATAGCATTTGACTCAGGATTCATTTCATGTAGTATTCTAAATGAAAGTGGAACTAATGCAAACTTATCTAATACAATATCATTGTAATCTTTACCATCATTTTTATTTCCTGATACAATAGGTTTAATAGGAGTGTAGAAACTTTTCATGTTAGGATTCTTTCCAACATAAACTTCTTCACCAGATGCTCTAGTAACCTTTTTAATACCAAATGCTTTCTCTTCAGCTGTAAGAGGAATTCCTTTTACAGTCTTTTCATAAGCAACATCATATCTGTATTGTTGTTCTTTACTATCATTCCATTGACCAGAACGAAGAGCAAATACACGATTAGCTTTTGCTGTAATATATCCACCACCATCTGTTTCTTCATATGGTTTAAGATATTCATCAAGCTCATCTGTAGAGAACACATCTTCCATTACAGTAGATACAAAATGATCTACGTTCATGTCTGTATATCCTATATCATCTATTTCATATCCTTCATTGTATTTATTATTCAATGCAGCATTAACTTTAATAGATCCATATAACAATGCTTGTCTAGGAGAGTTAAAGTTTTTAATACGTTTCAACTCATCTGAATACTGATAAGGATCAGAATAAATAAGTTTATGCATTTCAATATTAGCTATCATATAGTTAACTGATAACACTTTTAATTTATCAGCTAATTCTTTTTGACTAATTTCTTTGTCCTCAGTAAGTAACAATCCTTCAGTTTCTATTCCTTCAGCAGTTGTAGTTACAATACCATAGTTTCTAAGAAGAACTTCTGTGTCTTCTGCTTCTTTAATAATGAAAGCTTTAACAGCATTGTCTATTTCTTTTTTGTTTTCTTCATATACTTTTTCTGAAGATTTTTTAGAATTAGTCTTAGACATAATTTTATTATGTAATGCATCTCCTAATATAGCTTTGAAGAAACGAAGGTCTGTTGCAGATCTACCTGTAACAACTGTTCTTTTATCTCTAGATAATTCCACTTCAGATGTAAAATAATCTCTAAATATATCTAAGTACTTACCATTACTGAATGCTTCATCTGTAACAAAAGGACTATCATCATTATACATTTTAATAGCATGTTCAATAGAAGCATCTCCAGGTACAAGGTTTAAGAATATACCTCCTGAATTAAGATTCATTTCTTGAACAAGTCTTTGTTTAGCAGATAGTTTAGAACTCTCTTTCTTATTTCCATTTTGCTCATCAATTGTTCCATCAACAAACACAGGCTTCATAAGATCTTCTGTACCAGCTACACGTCCACCATCACCATCTTCTGCAAGATCAAACATTTTAGATAGCATCACAGATCCTTTAGCAAATTTATCTGTTAATAGATAATTGTATGCAGCATATCCTTTAACTGTATCACCTAATTGTTTGATATTAGTCAATTGAGAAAGTACATCATGCATAGCACTAATAGAATTAGTTCCAATAAAAGATTGTGTACGCTCTCCATTGATATTGAAATATGTACTTTCAAAATCAGGATTTTCAAGTATAGCTTTTATTGTTCCTAATTGTGTAAGACGTTTATCAATATTTAATGTCTTAGCTGTAAGAGTTGAAATATCTTCTAGATTAGAGAAACTTTGTTGAATTCCTTCTACAGCTTTTCTGAACAATCTAAGTTGATCAGGATTTATTTTAGTTTTATCTTCAAGATCAGATAGTTTAAAGTCTATACCCACTCCTTGTAAGAATGCAACATACTGTCCTAATTGACCTGAGTTAAAACTAATTCTTTTTACTAATTCTTTAGGATTATATTTTTTAGATTTTTTATCATAGTAGAAATAGTTAGTCTTATCAGTTCTAATTCCTTCAGTGATATTATTTAACATCTCACGTTTAGCTTGTCTAGCAGCTCCACTTAATGCAGAGTTACCAATTACCACTTCACCAGAAGGAAGTACAAACACTGTAACAACATCTGCATTCTGTTTCTTCATAGAGTTCCAGAAAGCTGTCATTAATTGTAAATCATGTTGTTGCAATGAATCAAAATTAATTGGCTTATCAAGAGCACTATCATTAGTTAAACGTCTGTACAATACATCATAGTTTGGATTAGCCTTAGCCATTGTTCTCAATCTATTAAACATATCATCTATGTTCACAGAAGAATGTAATGTATTCATCAATGTTATAAATGCTTGATCTGCAGGCATTAACATAACACCACCTATTGTAGAAACCTCTGGAACTATCTCACCTTTAAGTAATTTAGTTTTAGGTAATGTAGCTAATAAAAGTTTGATTACACTGTTAGTTTTTTTTAAAGAATCAACTTGTCTAGCATTTACATAATCTCCTTTACCAGAATTGTCTTCATCATTTATATTAAGATCATCATTTTCATCAAACTCAATAGAGTAAGACTTAAGATGCTCCTCATGTTTCTCAACAATAGCAGGCCACTCTTCTTTGATTTTATCAAATAAATCTTTTAAGTTATTTATCTGTGGAGTGATTTGCTCAAGTGTTTGTTCTTTCCTAGCTACAGATTCATATAACTCATCTCTAGATGCTATTATACAGTCTTCTAACACTTCTCTTTTAAGTCTACTGTACAATTCACCTCTCTTAGGTTTTTGTACCTCAAACAAACTCTTTTTAGATTCAGCTAAATTAGAAAGTGTACTGTATGTCATTTGTTGAATAATGTCATGTACTTGTTTAGCAGGAATGTTTTTAATTTTAAGTCTATACTCAGATTCATCTGTAGCAGTAACTTGGTTGATATCTATTATACCACTATTAGCATATGATAATTTTGTTTCAAATGGATTGTATTGTGCATAGTATCCATTACCAATTCTATCAAATAGAGCTTGTGTATTAGCAGCAGCATTCTTACCATAGAAAAACTCTTTGATAAAGTTAATCATATCATTAAATAGTTTTCCTATTAAAGATTTACCTTGATACTTCTCAGATCTATCAACAGATTTTCCTTCTAATACAGCTTCTCTAAATTCTTCAGCAAGTTCTTCTTTTAATTGTTCATTAGTTGCTTTAGAATATTCTACAGTTTCTCCTGTAAATCTATCTACATAACTTCCTTTTCTATTTCTAAACTCATCAATAATAAGTTGTTTCTCAGCTGGTCCAGCAAACATTTTCCACACAGCTTCAAATACCTCATGGTAAGCAGTTCCAACCTCAGCACCTTCATATACATATATAGCAGCATCATGAAGCATACCATAAGCTTGTCTACCATTGGTAGCTTGAATGATATTCTTCACTCTGTATAAAGGAATATTTGGCATCACCTTAGCAATGAACTTTTCTACATTTGCCCAATCTTCTGTTGTTATTTTACTAACTTGATCTAACACTTGTAGTCTGTATAATTTCTTTTTACCTTTAGGTTTAGCAGGTGTATTCCAATCAACATCTCCTTCTTCTATTGCTTTAGGAGCTTCTTCTATTATTTCTTCTGTTTGCACAGGAGCTTCTATTATAGGAGCTACATCAGCAACTGGAGGAAGAACTGGAACTTGTTGTTGAACTAACTGTCCAGCTATTTTCTTTTCAATAGATTTAGTTAAGTTAACTCCTGCCCAATTTTCTGCTTCTTCTTGAGTCATTGTTGGACCCACTTTAGTTTCAGCTAATTTCATAATAGCATCCGCAGATTCTTCTAAATCTAATGTAACCTTACCATCTTTATCAGCAGTGTATACAATCGTTCCTAAGTCATTATTTATTACAACAGGTGTTGTGTTATTAAATTCAATTGCTGGTTCAACAGTGGTCACTACAGCAGGTACACTTAGTTTACTCTTTATAGATTTAACTAAATTTACACCAGCCCAGTTTTCAGCTTCTTCTTGTGATGATCCAGTAGCAGTTTTCTTTTTTGCTAGTTCAACAATTGCATTAGTTGATCCTTCTAGATCTAGTTTTACTTCACCTTCTTTATCTAAAGTGAAAACTATATCACCATACGTATCATGAACTATTGTATTTGGTGTTTCACCATCATCATTAAATTCCTTAGTTGCTGGTACAGTGATTGCAGCTGGTGCAACAACTGGCTGTTCAACTATAGCAACTGGTTGAGGTTTTTTAAATCTTGAACCTGAATCATCTAATGAAAAATAAATTCCTTCTCTATTGATAGGTTGACTTTCTGTAATAGGTCTGAATTGTGTAGCTAATGGAAGTTCTTTATTAGTTCTATCTATAGATAGTTTACCATTAGCATCAGGAGCTTTATCTGATAATAAATAAGTTTGGTAGTTAGGCCATTCTTTTGTTACAGGATTTCCTTCACTATCAATATTTGTAATTTCATAATATGGATTACTCCAACCATCACCATTAACTTTTACAGAGTCTGTATTATTATACATCTCTTTCAATAACATTACGATAGCTTCTTTATTGTCCTGCATTCCTGTAGGAGTGAATTCAAATGCTTTCTTAGAATCTTTATTTAATCCTGACATGAATAGTCTTAAAACTCCTTCACCATCTTTTTCAAACCAAATGTTGTTATAACCTGCAGCTTTTCTTTTTCCATCAGGATACTTAGCTATACCCCAATAGGTTACAGATTTTAACCAATTGAATAATTCTTTAGAACTATCATTTATCTCACCATCCCTTAAAGCATTCTTTGTGATTTGATGCATTACATCAAATATTGTATTAGCTTCTTTATCGTTAAACTTTCTATTGAATAATTTAGCTAGTCCTCTTCCTGGTAATCTTAAGAATACTCTACCTGTAGGAGATTCAAATGTTACAGATCCTTCAGATACAGATTCATTAGTAACAGCAACTTCTACTATAGGATTTTTTCTAAGACCTGATTGAGTTACAAGTCCTGCAGCTTGTGCAGAAGTTCTTGCTCCTTTATCAACAATATCATTTCCTGCTTGATCTTTATATGTAACAAGTTTTGGTTGACCAAATGAAGCAGATACAGACTGTGCATCTCCTAATGTTGGTTTATCTAATTGTTCAGCTCTCCATTCAACATATTGATTTGTTAGAGATTCTTTTAATACATCATTGATACCTTCTCTAAACATAGATGATTTTACACCATCGTATTCTCCCATAAGATCAGCAGATGGAAACACTTGATAAATAGCATTGTTTATTTTATTCTCATCTTCAAGTATAGGTTGTCCAGTTTGATCCACTACAGAGAAACTATTATCATTATTATCTTGCACCATTACAAGAAATATAATCTCTTCTCTAGCTTTATCTTTCTTAGGACCCTCTGGCATATCTTTAAGAAAATCTTCTGTAAGTCCTGCAATTATTTCATTCTCAGTATTAGCTGTAACAATCACTCCTTTAAGTTGATCTTTGTTTTCAAATGAATCAATCTTATTACCAAAGAAGTTCACTCTCTCTTGGTGAGGAATTTCATCTTTAGTTGGTTTTGTACTACCTACTACACCAAGATCAGTCTTTTTGCTAGCAGCTTCATATGGTCTTGTACCAAAGAAGTTTTGTACAGAATTAGTAAGCGTACCAAGGAAAGATTTTTTTAATGCTTCATTGTCACGCATCTGTTTTTCTTCAGCCTCTCTTGCTTTCTCATCTTCTGCAAACTGTTGGAATGTATCCAAGATCTTACCTTTTGCTATTTGCTCATTGATAAGATTATCAAGTCCTTCTCTAAGTTCTTTTATATCTTCAACAAGTCTATCTGCTTTCTTAGACAATTCAGGAATTTTTAATTCAGCTGAAAAGTCATTGATATCAGATTCTAATTCTAATACTTTCTCAGTGAATCCTAATCTATCTTCAACAAACATTCTTGCTCCTTCTTCACCTAGATATTTTTCTATATTTTCTTTTAATTGTTCAATAAACAATGGAGTGTTAGGATTCTCTTCTTTTAATCTTGTAAGATAGTCATCAAATATAGACAATGCTTTTTGTAGCAAGTCATCTATTTGTTTTAATAACTTATCACTTGCAACAATTGCATCATTAGTTATATCAATAAGTTCTTCTAATGCATTGATGTCATCTTTAATTTGTTTAATCATCTTAGCTCCAGCTTCTGGAAGAGTACTAAGACTATCTAAGAATTCTTTAAAATAAGGAATAGATGCTTCTAATTCTTGTTTCTCTGATAACAATGCTTTATTTTCTTTTTCAACAACACTACGTAGGTTACCCAACGTATTAGTTAATTGTTTAAGAGTGGTAGTAGGTCTCTTACGTAATGCTCCTGTTTTAGTTACACTCTCTTTAGATATTTCATTTTCTAAACGTAATTGTTCTTTCTCAAGAGATGCTTTACTATTGTTTAACTTCTTGTTTATTTCATCAAGACGTTTAACACTGGTTTCATAAAGATCTCTAATGATTCTATTTCTTGTTTGAAGTTTATCTGATACAGTAGTCTCAGTATTTTCAAATTCTAATTGAGCTTTATCTTGTGCAGCAGTAAGATTACCAAGACGTCTAATCATAGGATATTTATAATCTCCTTGAGCTTTGAACAATGTATTCCAAACTTCTTCTTTTTGCACTTCACCATTCTCATCTACATATACAAATGTAAGCTTACCTTTCTTGTCATTGTATTCTAATCTACCTTGTACAGGATCACCATTCTTTTTCTTAATACCATAGTGTTGGAAAACAGTGTTCTGATGTTTCTCAAAGTAGTTAAACTTCTTATCAGTAAGCATCTTGCTAGCTGGCGTAAGACTATAACTATTCAACTCATCTTCACTAATATCTTTGATAACTCCATTAGAAGTTTTGATCTTGATAGTACCATCTTCATTCTTAGCTAATATAGTAAGTCTAGGTTGACGATAAACTTCTCTACCACCTGCAGAGTATTCAGTCACTTTTCCAAGTACATACTCTGTACCTATCTCAACTTCTCTTTCACCATTCTTAGTATTAACTTTAATCTTTTCCTTAGGTGCAGCGTCTGCTTGTATTTCTTCGAATGATTGTGTTTGTTCTTGAAAATTTTCAGGAGACTTTTTCATTGAGTCATATTCTTTTAATAGAATATCTCTCTTCATAGTCATATATGCAGCATCATCTAATGCTTCAATTAAATCTTCTTTATTAACAAGTTTACTTCCTTCAAGTTTAGACATAGCACCATTGAAAGAATCTAGATTACCTTCAGAAACATCTTGAAGAATTTGACTTACATTATCAACATTAGTAATAAGCTTAGTAGATAAACCTGGTATTCTTTGTTCATAGTCTGAAATCTTAGTTGCAGCATATATCATTTTATCAACTACAGCAGGAGTGTACAATTGTTTACCCTCTGCATTAACCTTTGCTCCATAGCGTAAGTTAAGAGATTGGTATAATGATTTTACATTATTAGCTGTTTGTTCAAAGCTATTTAATCTAGCTAAGTATGCTTCTCTTGTATCTGTAGGAAGAGCTTTCCCATCTTCAACTAATTGATCAAATCCAGTTTTTGAACTAGCTAGTGCTCTATAATCAGCAATCTCTGAAGCCACAAGATCAAATCTACCAAACTTAATACGAGGAGTTAGGTAGTTAATTATGTAGTCTGTTTCTTTATCTTTACTATCAGAGATATTACCTTCTTTCAAAAGTCTTTCTCTTTCTTGTTGAAGAACAGTTCCTCTATTAACAGAATCAATTGTTTCTTTGGTAAAGTCTGATAATCTGAATTGATTGAATTGCTCAATAGCTTTAGCTGTATTTGCAGATTCTTCTCTTCCTTGTTTATATGTACCTTTGGCCATCATTAATGCACCAGACAATCCACCAATAAGAATATTCTTAGCTCCTTCATCTGTACCAACAGCTTCAGTGATACCAGTAGATACAGCATCTAACCAATTAGTGGCAACATTATTATATTTTTTATTATAATAATCTTTGCTACCCATCTGTATTGCATACTGTGCTCCTTCTTCAAATCCTTCAGATGTAGAAAATAGGTATGGTCTAACTGTATTGAAAGTATTTAATAGTTTACTTTTACCTTCTTTTGCAGCATACTTACCAGCAACTTCTGTAATGTCTCCTATCTCTCTAGTTACATTATTCATTATTCCTTTCTCAGCACTGTAAGAAGATCCTAAGATCTTTGGAAATTGAATGTAGTTAGTAGCACTAAGCAATGCAACATTTGCTGCAAATGAAGAGTTACCAACACCATCAGCTAATGCATTTATCTTTGCAAGATCTGCTCCTTGTGGAGCTACACCACCATTTAAATTTTTATATTCTTCTATCTTTTGATTTCTAAAATCATTAAGATTTTGATATGCTTCAAATCCAGCTTCTCCACTTGTAGACAAACCAGCTACAACAGCTCTATGTCCTTTATCAAGAATTTGATATTGTCTTAAATATGAATCAGATAATGCTTTTATTTTACCATAAGCTTCAGAACCTTTATCAAGTCCTATCAATGCTTCTTCTGATGCAGCAACAGCCTCAGCTGCTCTACCCATAGATAATAATCTTGAAGCACCTGGAAGTGAAGCAAGTCCTTTTAATCCAGCTGAGTAAACTCCTCCAGTTAAATAAGCACCAGCAGCAAATCCCATGTTCTTAACAATACCATCCCATAAGAAGTTACCTGTCATAAAGTAATCAGGAGAATACCACTTACCATTCTTTTCTCTATCTGTATAGAAGTTTGGAAGAGCATCTTCTGCTTTCTTATTTATATCATCTAAGTTTCTATTAAATTCATTATCATAGAATGATGCAAATCTACCATCTGATCCCCATCTAGCTAATCCATTGACAAGTCCAACTGTACCTTGTAGGAAAGTTGTACCAGTAAGCAAAAGTCCTTTACCTACACCATTAACCATCTTTGATCCAAACCCTTGTCCTTGTGCATATGCATCCTCATTATTATAATCTCCAGGAACAAAGTTATCATATCTATTAGATGACACTTCAGCAAGAGTTCTAGTTATACTTCCTCCTGGTTTAGTATCACTTTTAGTAAGTAAGAAATTCTCAAGTGATTTTAAAGATTCTCCTTCCTCTTGTCTATCTGAAGACAATATAGTTGGAGCTTCATATACATTCTCTGGACTACTATATGTAGGTAAAGGTGATGGAGCACTAGGTGCCTCATATCCACCAAATTGGTTTTCAAGATCAAGTCTATCCAACAATGGTGTCTGAACATCTAAGTGCGTAGGTACAGGACCTAGTTCTTTTCCAGCTTGAGCAATGTCTTTTGATTCTAGATTATTTT
>Ga0209492_1000238_pt1 | contig 17976 bp, 14 predicted proteins | sample PPLLak12cMay2015_FD_187253 | JGI IMG/M metagenome (GOLD analysis project Ga0209492, IMG submission 187253) | Freshwater sediment microbial communities from Prairie Pothole Lake near Jamestown, North Dakota, USA - PPLs Lake P7 Core (1) Depth... | ecosystem: Environmental > Aquatic > Freshwater >... | reverse complement strand
ATAGTGAATTCCGGCACGCTGGTTCCTCTCGGTTCAGCCATTGGGGAGAGGTTGTTCTTCTGGCCAGTCCAGGCAGACAACCATGCCTGGAATCTGTTCCTGGTACCGCCAACCGCTGTGAGAGCAATGCATGACGCCCAAAGAGTCTGGAGAGGTCAACGGGTAGCCATGCCGGCTCATCCATCCAATCCTGCTTGCTGGGACACCTACCATCAAGCCATAATCCGGCACATCGCGCAGCACAACGGCGCCTGCGCCAATAAAGGCATACCTGCCAATTGTCACACCACACACGATGGTTGCATTCGCACCGATCGTAGCGCCTCTGCGTACAAGCGTGCGCTCGTACTCAGCCTTGCGGTTGATCTCGGTGCGAGGATTGCTTACATTGGTAAAGACACAGGAGGGACCGCAGAATACATCCGCTTCCAGTTCAACACCCGTGTAGACCGAAACATTATTCTGGATATGCACCCGGTCTCCAATGACCACATGATTCGCAACCATTACATTTTGACCAAGGACGCAATCCTGCCCGATTTGAGCGTAGGCCATCACATGCGAAAAGTGCCAGATTTTCGTCCCAGTTCCAATCCGGCAAGGCTCGTCAACATAAGCGCTGGGATGCACAAATAAGTTTGTCTCTGTCATTCGCGAAGCTTTGTTACAAGAATTGGATGCGCCAGGCTATCGAGCGCTACCAGTGGGGCGGTGCGTACTGCATGGACTAAGTCAATCGATGGGCGCGCAGCGCGAATATCAAATCCTTTTCCGGCAAGGGTCTCCTGGTAAACACGTGTGTGTAAATCCACGAATCCGTCAGTGAACTCAATCTCTTCTTCATCCACAACAATCGAGCGGTAGCTGCTGCGTTCTCCCGGCCGTGCCTTGAAAGGCAAATCCTGGGGGTCAATCGAGAGGTACCAGCGTACTCGCGCTCGCTCAAGCTCCAAAAATCCGCTCATGCGTCGTGGGTCCGAATGATATACTCTGCAGTCCACCAGGCTACCGAATAGCCAGATCAGCAGGTCGAAGAGGTGGATGCCGATATTGACAGCAATTCCGCCGGATTTTTCCTCAGTCCCCTTCCAAGAGACATGATACCAATCGCCTCGCGCCGTGACGTATGTCAGCACCACATCGTGCTGAACATTAGCAGGCTGTTTCAGTAGCGTCTCCCGCAGCTGGATCAATTTTGGGTGCAGGCGGAGTTGCAGCACAGTGTAGATGCGGCCGGGATATTCCGACTCCAATTGCTCTAAGGTATCCAGGTTCCATGGATTGATGACCAGGGGTTTTTCACAGATGACATTTGAACCCAGGCGGATAGCCATGCGACAATGAGCATCATGCAAGTAATTCGGAGAGCAAACGCTTACATAATGTACCCGTTCCGCCTCTCCATGATGGCGCAGTTTTTCTAAATATCGGTCGAAGCGTTCGATTTCGGTAAAATATTGCACATTGAAAGCATACTGATCCAGAATGCCCACTGAATCCTTCGGGTCGACTGCCGCCAGCAGCTGGTTACCGGTATCGCGTATCGCTCTCAAGTGACGAGGAGCGATAAAACCACCTACACCGATCAATGCAAAATTTTTCACCATTTTACAATTATACAATACCCACCCAACGAACTAAAAAACACCTTTGCTTGACTACATTAATCTTCCCAGGTATCATTACCAAACGTTTTTTGCCGCCCATGAATATAGCTTCTATTGTAGGGGCTCGCCCCCAATTCATAAAAGCAGCACCTCTTAGCCGCCGTCTCCGACAGGAACACTCGGAAATCCTCATTCACACCGGCCAGCATTATGATGCTAACCTCTCCCAGGTGTTTTTTGAAGAGCTGCGCCTCCCTGAACCGGATTACAACCTGGGTGTTGGTTCCGGCTGGCAGGGCGCACAAACCGGGCGTATGCTGGAGGCTATCGAGAATGTGTTGCTCAAGGAGAAACCAGATTGGGTGATTGTCTACGGAGATACCAATACGACTCTCGCCGGCGCGCTGGCAGCCGCCAAATTGCATATTCCGGTTGCCCATATCGAGGCTGGTCTGCGCAGCAATAACCGGCACATGCCGGAAGAGATCAACCGTATCCTGACAGACCATATCTCCGATCTGCTCTTCTGCCCTTCCGAAAACGCCGTCACCAACCTGGGAACAGAAGGCATCTTTTCCGGTGTCCATAACATCGGCGATATCATGGTGGACTCCCTGCGCTGTGCAGATTCACGTTGCCATGAGCTGTCGCCGATTTGCGCTGCGTACGGATTGGTGGGTAATGATTATCTATTGGCAACCATACATCGGGCTGAAAACACAGATGATCCAGATAGATTATCCGCAATCTTCCTGGCAATTAATCAGCTCACCGAACCAGTCATCCTGCCCCTTCACCCCCGGACCCGCCTCGCTATAGAGCAGCAAGGAATCGCGTTCAGACCCCACATCCACCCGATCGAACCGTCGGGCTACTGCACCATGATCGCCCTGGAGAAGCATGCCCGTATGATTCTGACAGACTCCGGCGGCGTGCAAAAAGAAGCTTACTGGCTTTCCACGCCCTGCATCACCTTGCGGGATGAAACCGAATGGATTGAGACCGTAGCTGCCGGCTGGAATTTGCTAGTGGGAACTGATACCGCAGCGATTCTCCGGGCTGTCGAAAGTTTAGACCCACCTCTCGCACAACCCACTCTTTATGGTGATGGATATGCTGCCGAACGTGCAGTAAATATCCTGAATAAACTGGAGAAATGAAATATGAAAAAAGTTTGTGTGATCGGCCTTGGTTATACCGGCCTGCCAACTGCGGCGATGTTTGCCACGCACGGCTGCCAGGTAGTCGGGGTCGATATTAACCCCTCGATCATTGAGACCATTTCGCAGGGTAAAGTGCATATCCACGAACCGGGGCTGCAGGCATTGGTGCAGGAAGCCGTTGTCAATGGGCATCTCACTGTATCGCTGACCCCTGAAACGGCAGATGCGTTTATTATCGAGGTACCCACTCCTTTCAAAGAAAAGGCATTAACCATCCCTCACCGTCCTGGCGATCAGGTGGGTGACAAGCACGCCGACATGAGTTTTGTGGTTTCGGCCGCTCACTCAATCGCCACCGTACTGCAACGAGGCAACCTTGTAGTGCTGGAATCTACCAGCCCCCCTCGCACGACGGTAGACATTATTCGACAAATTCTTGAAGCTACAGGTTTGAAAGCCGGCAGAGATTTTTACCTTGCCTACACACCCGAACGAGTCCTGCCTGGTAAAATCCTACACGAGCTTGTCAATAATGCGCGCGTCATCGGCGGAATTGACGAAGCCTCAGCCCAAGCAGGGGACGAACTATTCAGTGTTTTTGTGTCAGGCGAGATCGTATTGACAGACGCCACCACGGCCGAGATGGCAAAGCTAATGGAAAACACATACCGAGATGTCAATATCGCCCTGGCCAACGAATTCTCACGCCTGGCAGACCGCTTTGGCGTCGATGTTTGGGAGGCGATCTCGATTGCCAATAAACATCCCAGAGTGAATGTATTAAGCCCAGGTCCCGGTGTCGGTGGGCACTGCATCAGCGTCGATCCATGGTTCTTTGTTGAGGCCGCCCCAGACTTGGCATCCTTGATCCGAGTATCTCGGCACATCAATGACGACCAGCCATCCTATGTATGCCAAAAGGTTTCCGATTGTCTGGGGTCGTTGGTCGGGAAGAAGATCGCTGCCCTCGGCCTGGCTTACAAACCGGACGTAGATGATTTGCGCGAAAGCCCTGCGGTCGAAACGGTTCGGCTGCTGCAAGAGCAAGGAGCGCTTGTTACTGCATACGAGCCTTTCAAGCCATCAGCAAATCTACCTGGAATAAGGACCGCTATAGATCTTGCAGATACCTTAAACAACGCTGACTTGATTCTTATTCTGGTATCCCACCAACAGTTCAAAGAGCTTGAGCCGCAAGTGGTGAGTAAACTGACCCATTCCCGTTTAGTATTTGACTCGGTCAATGCCTGGACCGGCCCTGACTGGGAAAGTGCAGGGTTTGTAATCTATCGCCTTGGGAATGGGAAAAATTCCCCGTAGAAATAATTAACACCTATAGGGAGGGCGTAAAATTTAGCATGAGACGGGATAGGTCGGTCAACCTGGCACTTCTCTCAATGGTCATCGACGCGATTTGCGTAGGTGTTTCATTGGGCATTGCCAGCTTGATCCGGCCCTGGATGAGCAGTTTACCGCTCACCCAGGAAATTGATGCTCCCCTGCTGACACCCTGGATTCTGTATCCCCTCTTCAGTATCACCTGGGTGGGCATCCTGTTGTTATTGGCGGCTTACGACCCAGCCCGACATGCCCGCCACATTGATGAGCTGACTCAGCTGACACTTGGCTCGATCCTGGCTTCCATGGCTTTAGCTGGCATGCTTTACCTTTCCTTCAGAGATGTATCGCGGGCATTGTTTGTTACCTTCACAACCCTGGCTTACCTATTGATGCTGGCCTGGCGCTTCCTGGCCTGGTCATGGTTGCCCGCAGGTAGCAAACCACTTGACTCTTCCCGCAGGGTGATCATCATTGGATACGGGGAAGGTGCCCAGCAACTTTATAGCGAAACTCAACAAAAACCAGAGCTCGGTCTGCATGTCATCGGTTTCGTGGCCGATAACCGCGGAGTGAACGCCGACTTAACCCTGGGGTCGTTAGACGATCTTGTCTATCTCGTGCATAAGTATCAAGTAAACGATGTCGTTATTGCCTCGCCGCACATTGAGTACGACCTGTTCCGCCAGATGCTGGGTGATTTGCAAGCAGAATCAGTAAATATCTGGATGATCCCAGCATATTATCACCTGGCTGTGCAGCAAGCGGTGGTAGAAGAGTATGCCGGCATGCCCATGCTCGAGCTGACACAGCCCGTATTTACCGCTTACCAGCGGGTGATCAAACGGGCATTCGATCTCATCGTTGGCTCAATCCTGCTCTTATTCAGCCTGCCGTTAATGGGGTTGGCTGCCCTGGCAATCCGTATCGAAAGTGCTGGCCCGGTCATCCTCAAACAACAGCGCGTGGGAGAAAATGGCCAGCTTTTTGATATGCTCAAATTCCGGACAATGATCCCAGATGCAGATCGTTATCTGCAGCAGGTGGCCGTAGAAAATGACACTGGCCAACCCATATTCAAATCCGCCGGCGACCCGCGCATCACGAAAATCGGGCGTTTTCTACGTCGGGCAAGCCTGGATGAGCTGCCCCAGTTGTGGAATATCCTGCAAGGTGATATGAGCCTGGTTGGTCCAAGACCGGAGCTTCCCCAACTACTGGATCACTACGCCCCCTGGCAGCGACAGCGTTTCACCGTCCCGCAAGGCTTAACCGGCTGGTGGCAGGTGAATGGCAGGAGCGATAATCCAATGCACCTGAATACCGAGTATGATCTGTATTACATCCACCACCACTCGCTTCTCTTGGATGTGTATATCCTCGTTAAAACTGTGATTACAGTCCTGCGCGGTGAAGGCGCTTTCTAACCCGACTACCTTGCATTTTTCAAGAAACCTTCAGCATAATTTTCCACCTATTGACCAGTGGTATACTTCCCAACACGGATACTCAAAACCATACAGCGCTGGCATTTTCTTGAAACTCATCATCCAGATTCCGAGCTATAACGAAGCACAGACTTTACCTGAGACTGTGCAATCCCTCCCCCGTAGTATCCCTGGCATCGACAGCATCGAATGTCTGGTGATTAACGATGGCAGCGCAGATAATACGAGCCAGGTGGCTCGGGCTGCCGGCGTCCATCATATAATCGATTTAAACCCGCATGCCGGTCTGGCAGCGGCTTTCGTAGCCGGCCTGGCCGCCAGCCTGAAACTTGGCGCAGATATCATTGTCAATACCGACGCAGATAACCAGTACTGCTCGGACGATATCCAGGCTCTGGTTCAACCGATACTTTTCGGCAAGGCGGACCTGGTTATTGGCGACCGGGGGGTCGCTTCTCTGGCGGAATTTTCACCAATCAAGCGAATCCTACAAAGACTTGGCAGCTGGGTGGTGTCACGAGCCTCCGGCACAAAAGTAGTTGATGCAACGAGCGGTTTTCGCGCCATAAGTCGGGAAGCCGCCATTCAAACAATCGTCCTGAGCAGCTATTCCTATACACTGGAAACGCTCATCCAGGCCGGCGAGAGAAAATTGGCAGTTGTCCATGTTCCTGTACGCACCAATCCGACTCCACGCCCTTCTCGCTTAATGAATAATATTCCGCATTACCTGGCCAACTCAACAACCACCATCATAAGAGCCTATACAATGTACCGCCCATTAAGGGTATTTTCCACAATCGGCATTATTCTTGCTTTCTCAGGCGTGTTACTGGGAGTACGATATCTTTATTTTGTGAGTACCGGACAAGGCACCGGGAATGTGCAATCCTTGATCCTGGCAGCCGTTCTGATGATTGTTGGCTTTCAAGTCGTGCTGATCGGACTGCTGGCTGATTTAATCGGTGCGAATAGAAAAATACTCGAAGAGATTTTGTTTCGCCTCCGGCGCAGCGAATTAAGCCAGCAGGATCAACCTCCATCTCATGATCCCGATCGCCCTGATTCAGAATAGAGTAAAAATCCTGCTGGCGGTACTGTTGCTGGCATCTCTGCTGGCAGGTTGTCGTGCCAACATAGAGAATTCACAGCCGGCACAAACCGAATTTCTTCCTCTGGACAACGGACAGGTTCTGGGGCAAACCTTTACCTCGCACTTTAATGGCCTCGCAGCAGTCGGGCTTAGCATCAATCCAGAAACTGCTGGCCGTGGCGCTATCCGGTTTTCATTATACGAGGCACCTGGGCAGGAGCCTGCACTGCGCCAGGTCGATCTCCCTCTGGCATCATTGGCCTATCCGGCGCTTACCTATTTTCGGTTTCCACCAATATCCGGATCAAACCAAATAGACTACTTTTTTTCAATAGAATGGAAGGGGGATCAAGCCATTTCTGTTGGAGCAGCTGACGGCAGTGCGTATCCGGATGGTGCAGCCTATCTGGGACTGGAACCACAGGATAAGCAGCTCACTTTTGATTTGAATTATGGGCGCAGGATGATGCTAATCGGCCTGGCGCAGGAAATGCTCGCTTGGCTGGCATTCATCCTTACAGCCATATTCTTGTTCTGCATCCCGGGATGGGCTTTGTTGGTCACGCTCTACCCCGGCTGGGGCACACTCAGATTTTGGACAAAACTCTGCCTGGCAAGTGGAGCGGGTATCGCTATCTATCCAATTCTGATGTTATGGACGAGCTTGATCGGAATGAAAATGGGTCCGGCTTTTGCCTGGCTGCCTCCAATCGTGGGAATTGTAACGATACTGATCCAGAACAGAGGGAAGTTACGTATTCGTACGGTCCCATCCTTCCGCCTCCTTCTGCCATCCTGGTCAGATGCAGCCATGTTGATAGTCGTTGCTTTGGTCACTCTGGTTCGCTTCTGGGTAATTCGCAGCCTCCCTTTACCGATGTGGGGTGATTCGTACCAACACACGGTAATCACACAGCTTATAGTAGATAATGGTGGATTATTTAAGAATTGGCAGCCATTCGCAGACTTGAATAGTTTTACTTATCATTTTGGTTTCCACAGCCTGGCAGCAGCTTTCCATTGCGTCACTCAATTATCTATGGCTCAATCTGTATTATGGACTGGCCAGATCGTAAATATTCTCGCTGTGATTACCTTATACCCACTGGCACTACGCTTGAATACAAACCCCTGGTCCGGGGTATTCGCCGTGCTTCTTGCCGGATTAGTGTTCTCAATGCCTATGTTTTACCTGAATTGGGGTCGCTATACCCAACTAACTGGCCTGGCACTTTTGGCGGTTTGGGCATTCCTCGTTTGGGATTTTCTCGATAGCCACAAGATTGCCTGGAAACCGCTCATATTATCTTCGATATTACTCGCAGGCCTGGCCCTCACCCACTACAGAGTATTAATATTTGCACTTGTTTTTCTCCTTGCGTATCTCGTGTTCTATTTCCAGCGTAATAGGTTTGCGAGTAACCTTAAACAAATCATCATAATTTGTGGAATCGCTTTTGGATTGGCCATTCCCTGGTACATCGATACTCTCTATGGGCGGCTGTGGAGTATTTTCTCAAATCTTGTGACCTTGGCACCGAGCCAACGCCCAATCAATGCTTTTGAGATTAATGTCGTTGGCGATTTGTTTTCTTATTTACCTGCCTGGATTTGGCTGGCGCTACCGGTTTTAATTGGCCTGTCTATTTGGAAGCATCAGCGCAGCACGATATTCATCACAATTTGGTGGCTTTTGCTTTTTCTCCTGGCAAATCCACAGTGGTTGAATTTACCAGGCATGGGCGTGTTGTCAACTTTCGCAGTGATGATCTCCCTGTATTTTCCCGCCAGCGTGATAATTGGTTCTTCCATTGGTTGGTTGATTGATACACTACAGGTTGCCGGTGAGCCAGTTAACCTGGACCGACGGACTTCCCAGCAATATTTAACTGCCGGGCTTTCTGTTTTCCTCATTCTGGTTGTGGTCTTGGCCATAATTGTTAATATCCCGAGCAGGACGCGAGAGATCAGCTATGCGGAATTTTCCCTTGCTACCCGACCGGATGTACGGGCAGCGGAATGGATGAAGCAGAATTTACCGGCAGATAGCAAGCTCCTGGTCAACTCTTTTTTTGCCTTTAACGACACGGCAATTGTTGGCTCAGACGGGGGTTGGTGGCTGCCAATCCTGGCGAATCGCCAGACCAACCTGCCCCCGTTAGCTTACATCACAGAAAAAAGCGCCCAGCAGGATTACGCCTCCTGGACAAACTCCCTGACAGAATCTATTGTGAACAAAGGGATCAGTCACCCAGATATCATTCAGGAATTGAAATTACGCGGTATTAAATATCTCTATATCGGGCAAAAACAGGGAGGGGTTAATTCCACAAGCGGTTTATTGCAGCCCGAAACGCTGCTTACCAACCCGCAATTCCAACCTATTTATCATCAGGATCGAGTTTGGGTTTTTAAACTGATCGATTGAGATCTAGGTTATACCATCTGAAATCCCACAATTACCAGTCCGTTGGCTAATCTCATGAAGAACCATTGGGAGCACGGAAACACCTACTGATGCCAACGAGGCATTAATATCCTGTATGTTATAATTTTTCCGCTATGCAAGAAGAAGAGAGTAAACTAAGCGACAGAGAACTCGAGATTCTCCAGTTAGTGGCAACTGGCGCAAGCAATAAAGAGATCGCAAATCAGCTATTTATCAGCACGAATACTGTAAAAGTTCATCTGCGAAATATATTTCAAAAGATTGGTGTAACCAGCCGAACCGAAGCAGCCTTATACGCTCTCAACTCCAGGCAATTATCCCAAACTGAATCAGAAAAAATTGATACATCCGAGTCCATCGACGAAGGTGAAGTTCCTCCAACGCGTGCTCCATCTACTAATATTACCGCCACCTCGATCATTGTTTCAGTCTTTTTGATCGTTTTTTCAGTTTTTATATACTTTGCGTTTATATACAGACCGGTGGAAGAGAACACATTACCCATTGGTGCATTTACTACCAGTAACCTACCCGTCTGGAAGGAATTATCGCCTATGCCAACCGCCAGATTTGGCCTGGCGGTTGCTTCTTATGAGAGCAAGATTTTAGCCATTGGAGGAATGACTGACGGTGGCGTATCCGGCATCGTAGAAATTTATGATCCAGCAACCGATCAATGGAGCGCTGCAAAGCCAAAACCTACTCCAGTCTATGAAACGACTGCTGCGGTAATTAACGGAAAAATCTATCTCCCGGGTGGCAAGCTGTCAGATGGTAAGGTGACCGATCTATTAGAAATTTACGATCCCCGGACAAATACCTGGGAGAAAGGAAATTCTTTACCAGCGGCGAGATGCGCATATGCCCTGGCAGTTTTCGAAGGGTACCTCTATCTCTTTGGTGGTTGGGATGGTAAATCTTTTCAAAGAAGTGTATATCAGTACGACCCTTTTCTAGATTCCTGGACGGGGCTTCCAGATATGCCAACAAAACGTGGGTATCATGGCGCCGCTGTGGCAGGCAGAAGTATCTATGTTTTCGGTGGCTTTGACGGAAAGCAAGCACTAACGGCCAATGAAGAGTTAAGATTGGATTCATTAGAAAATGAATATCCCGAGTGGGAAGAGGTAACCGGCATGCCAGAACCAGTTTATGGGATGGGGAGTACCGATGTGGCGGATATTATCTTTTCTTTTGGCGGCTCGGGGGATGTTACCGAACAATACTCCATACTATCATTCTTCCATCTTGAAGACGAATGGAGAGGCGTAGAGGGTACCGAGTTGTTTCATCTGTCGAATATGGGGGTTGGGAGAATCGGCACAACAATATATGTTGTTGGTGGTCAGGTCGATAGCGAACCGGTTTCAACGAACAAGGCTTACCAGCTACTTACTACCATAACCATTCCAATTATCACAAAGTAAATTTCAGAATCTCCATGAAGATTTTTCTCATCGGACCGGTTTACCCTTATCGTGGAGGCATTGCACATCAGACGACTCAATTAAAAATAACATTGGATCGTTTAGGACACGCGGCAACAGTAATCTCATATCATCGCCAATTCCCAAAATTTTTGTACAAAGGCGTTTCTGATAAAGACCCTTCGAATCATCCTGAAAAAGTCGAGGCAGATTTCATTCTTGATCCACTTTTTCCATCCACCTGGAAGGCAACGATTAAGCTGATTGTTGAAGCAACACCGGATATTGTAATCATGCAATGGTGGACAACCTTTTGGGCAATACCATACCGCTTTATTGCAGATGCCTTAAATAAACGGGGGATAACGACGACCTATTTAATTCACAATGTACTGCCTCACGAGAAAAAAATTTGGGATCTCTGGCTGGCTAAAACTGCTCTCATGCATGGAAAATCCTTCATCACTCAATCCCCTGATGAATCAAAGCGACTTATTGAAATCATCCCGAGAGCAAAAATTTATGAAAGTAAATTACCTGTTTATCGAATGTTTTCCAAAGGAGGATTGGAACGAGAACAAAGCAGGAATTTATTACGGCTTCCTGGAGACGAAATAGTCCTGTTGTCTTTTGGCATCGTGCGAGCGTATAAAGGAGTCAAAAATGTCATCAATGCTCTTGGTATGCTAAAAAAACGGGGATATGCACCACATTATTTGATTGTTGGGGAATTCTGGGAAGACGAGAAAAGCTATCATGCTTTAGCAGCAGCACAGGGTGTATCGGAACAAGTTCATATAATCAATCGATATGTTCCCGATGATGAGGTGAAGATATATTTTTCGGCTGCAGATGCTTTGATTGCGGTTTATGTGGCAGGTACTCAGAGTGCTGTGGTTACCGTCGGGCTGGATTTCAAATTATTAATCCTGACGACACCCAAAATATCCGCAGGAATCGACCCTGTATATGCCGACCAGGTTGTCCAAATACCTCCAGGCGATGTACATGCAATCGCTGAGGCTCTTACGACTCTGTACCAACAACCCAAGAAGCTTAAGTCAAAAATAAACGAAGCTCCACCAGATTGGGAGCGATTTATCGGAATGATTGAGAAAATCGTGATCGAGGCGCATACCGATCCAACAATAACAGGTGATGCGAGAAACTCTTGAAGAAATTATCAATCGTTATCCCCAACCTGAACTCCCCAGTAATTGACGCCACGATCAGGGGGCTTGAAAACCAAACCCTCAGCAAGGATTTATTTGAAGTGATCGTAGTTGGGAGAGATGACCTGGGATTAGTCCACCAAAACGACCTGGTACGCTTCGAGCGTACACCTGAGGTAATGTACCCGGGCCAGGCCCGGAATTACGGGGCAACGCAATCTACCGGAGAAATCCTGGTATTTATTGACGCCGATTGTGTTCCCAGACTCGACTGGCTCAAAATAATTTACGCGCGTTTTACAGAAGCAGACATTTCCATCCTCGGTGGTTCGGTCGAAATTAGCTCCGACAATATCTGGACCCTAACCGATAATTTAAGTCTGTTTCATGAATATCTGAATATCCACCCACCAGGAACTCGATCCCTCTTAGCAAGCTTGAATCTTGCGATTCGCCGGGCTGCGTTTGACCGGGTATCTGGCTTCGATGATTCACTGATAGCCAGTGAAGATTCAGATATTTCCATAAGGTTAAGGCAAGCAGGATATAATCTACTCTTTGAACCGCAAGCTGCTGTACACCACATCCCGCCCAGAAGCACATTGAGGGGTATGTTGACACACCATTATCATCAAGGAAAGCATTCCATCAAGGTCGATTCGCGTTATGAAAATAATGGCGCTTTCCCCAGATTATTAAGGAAGCCCTGGATATTAATCCTTTTTTCACTTCTACTCGCAGCCGGGGCAACGCTGCGTATTTACCGATCTTCTGCAATAATTCGTGGGTACATCCTTCTTGCCCCCTTGATTTATGTTTCAAAAATCGCATGGTGTATTGGCGCTGCCCACCATCCGGCCCGGTGATCATTCATGAAATCTAAGGTCGTAATCCTGGGTGCTGGTCTGGCAGGCCTATCGGTCGGATGGCTGTTGAAAGAAAAGGGAATCGACTTTGCAATTCTCGAAAAGCAAAAATTTGTCGGAGGGCTGGCTCGCAGCTTTGAATGGCATGGTTTCTACTGTGATTTTGCCGCCCACCGATTATTTACCTCAAATGAATATGTACTACATCAGCTCTTGAATTTAGTACCCATGGGGCGTCACGTTCGTCGAAGCAAGATCTATTTACAAGACAAATGGATGCGCGACCCATTGGATACCGCCGAGCTGGCCTGGTCTTTATCTCTACCAGACAAACTACGAATTCTCATTAAATATTTGTTTCGGCCCAAGCATCTACCAGAAATTAACTTCGAAAATTATGTGCTCAGCCGATACGGCGATTTTTTGTATCGAATATTTTTTCAGCCATATACCGAAAAACTATTTGGGATCTCGGGATCTGAAATCTCAGTACTGTGGGCCCGCCAGAAAGTGCGTCTGGCTAATCCTCTGGACCATCTCCGTGAAAATACAAAAACCAAATTCCAATACTTTTACTACCCCATTCGGCGTGGATACGGAGCGATCTCGGAAAATATGTATGCAGCCATCTCTGAGCATGTGATCACTGAAGCGCAGATCACGCATCTGATTTCTGAAGATGATCAGATCACCCGTGTCGGCTACATCAAGGACGGCCAGAATTTCGAGATCCAGGTGGATCAAGTCGTCTCGACTTTACCGATGACCATAACAGCAAAAATGCTCGGTCAGGAATTGCCACTGAATTATCAGAAAGTAGATGCGGTCTACTTGCATATCAATCGAAAGTTGGTTTCGGATTACCACTGGATTTATTTCATGGATTCAAATATCGCGATCAACCGATTGGTTGAGTTCAAGAATATGAGCCCGGTAGATGCCCCAGTCGAAACCACCGTCCTTTGCGCAGAAGTTACCCAGGAGCACACAGATGTAGTTCAGCGAACTATCGATGATTTAGTTCGCGTGGGCTTGATATCACCTGAAGATATTCTGGACACAAAAGTAATTCGAGAAAACTTCGCCTATCCGGTCTACTCCCAGAATTATGATAAGATCGTTCAAGATGCGGAGTCCATATTCTCTGCGTATAAGAACTTGCATCTGGTGGGGCGTGCTGCTCAATTTCGTCATTTTGAAGCCGATGATAATTTAGAAGCAGCCACTCGTGTTGCCGATGAGATTGCAGCAGAATATAAACTACCAATATCTGTTCCATCAGAACCTATTGTCACGATTGGCGAACTTAAAATGAGCACCCCTGCGGTTACGGTTGTTGTATTAACCTACAATCACTACGAAGACACCCAAGAGTGCCTGAAATCTGTTTTCAGTGTTGATTATGATAATTTCTCGGTGGTGCTTGTTGATAACGGCTCCACCGATGGGACACCTGATTTGGTCGCTAAAGAATTTCCCCAGGTGCATGTAATTCCTCTCGATCAAAATCTCGGGGTTCCAGCCGGATATAATGTCGGTTTTCAGTATGCACTGAATAATGGTGCCGATTATGTTTTGATGTTAAACAACGATACGATTTTGGCGGAAGATTTGATATCACAGCTTGTGACAGCAGGCGAAGCTGATGGTCAGTCTGGTATTTTAATGCCTCTGGTGTTATATCATGGCACGAATGACACAGTCTGGTCTAGCGGTGGTAAATACCGGAAGTTCCCGCCATCATTTGTCCTTACTGAAAAGCACCAGACCAGTTATGATGAAACACGATTGATCGAATATGCTCCCAGTTGTGGTTTATTAATCCATCGCAGGGCATTCGAGGCGGCAGGCCTTTTCGATCCCGGATACTTCTATTGGTATGACGATTGGGATTTCTCTGAGCGTGTACGGGCTCATGGTTTGCACATTTGGAATATTCCTCAAGCAAAAATGTGGCACAAGGTATCAAGAACCATCGGAATTAACCGCTCCCCCCTATTCTGGCACACGTATGGCGCATCTATGGTTCGTTATTATCGCCGGCACGGCAGGCCGGTCTGGATATCCTTGCCACTGGACGCCAGCTATTTGATCTTACGAGAGATGTTCTGGAAGGGTAACTGGAGGAATTTGCCCGATTTTTGGAAGGGAATGTTGGATGGCTTTCATCAGCCATTAGGCGGATTCCCTAAATATTCCCAATAAGGAGGTAGAACCTATGGAAAACCTCTCATGGGAATTTTGTAATTGCGATTGGTGCGGGGCACCGGATGGGGAAAAGTTATTTTCCGGGCCGGACCTGTTGATGGACTTACCTGGTGAGTTTAATTTGGTGCGTTGTAGTCAGTGTAACATGATTCGGCAAAACCCCCGATTAACCTGGGAATCGCTTGAATCCTACTATCCCGAAAATTATAGCGCTTATGAACGGATCATCGATCGTGAAACTTCACGGATAAAACGAGCAGATCGTAGTTATGGGATGCAGAAACGGGTAAAAGCCATCGAACGGTTCCAGGCAGGCGGAAAATTACTCGATGTTGGTTGTGGTACAGGGGTATTTCTCGCCGAAGCAAAAAAGGATCCTCATTGGGAAGTCGCAGGCATTGAACCGAATCCGAAGGCTGCAGAGTACACTCGCAACGAATTGGGGGTTGAAATATATCAACAGCGGTTCGCAGATGCTCCGCTGCCCAACAACCAATTTGATGTCATCACGATGTGGAACGTTTTGGAGCACCTGGACTTCCCAAGTCAAGATTTACGACGAGCAATGGAAATCCTTCGCCCAGGAGGCTGGCTGGTATTTTCTATTCCAAATCTCGAAAGCCTGGATGCCCGGTTGTTCGGTCATGCCTGGATCGGATGGGACCTGCCCCGTCATTTGTATCTGTTCCCAGGAAGCCAGTTAAAAGCCGTGTTGGAAAGGAACGGATTTTCCCAGGTCTATCGACAATGTATCGCGGGCAGTCATGCTGCTTTTGCACTAAGCCTGGAGTTTTGGCTGAAGTCTATCAATAAATTCACTCCATTTACAAAATCTCTATTAAAAGTATTCCTCTCAATGCCTGTCCGGCTGATTCTGTTTCTCCCATTCCTGGTCATCGATCGTATGCGGCTTGGCTCGATCATTACTGTATTCGCACAAAAAAAATAAGTCCAGGTTTGGTTATTCCTGCATGATCTGTATAGTTTTGATTTTATTCGTAGAAGCAGACAGCAGTTTAGAGGCGATATCCCCATTGCTCGAAGTAACTGCCCCATTCTAGCTTAATTTTATCTGTAATATTGGCAGGTAATTCCGGGTAGACATTCTTACGATATCCGGTTAATGACCGGATATAGGATTCTATCACTGGGGTTTGAGTAGCATAATTTCCAATGTCAAGCGATTGATATACCATCTTGAGCGTCCCCAACGGATCAGATTCAAGGTCCTCGTACTTTAATGCAATAAATTGGTTACGTCCAGAAATTTCAGGATACCACCTGAAAAACGACTGAAATATTCTGGTGTAAAAAGCAAACACGTCAGGTTCATTAATCTGGTAGTTTTTTTGCATGCTCCAGATATTGGCTACGTCAATAAATGCTTTTACCGCTGATTGATACATGGCATGCGGATGCCGGGTGATGAGGATGTAACGCGCTTCGGGGAAGATGCTGGATAGGATATTGAGTCTCCCCATATGGTTTGGAGATTTCAGGATCAACGGTTTCCCATGCATATAAGTGATTTTCTTTATAAATATACTTAATGCAGATTTATATCGCTCTATGTCCGCAATTTTTGCTGCCTCAAAAGTACTGAAGATATCATATCGACTTCGATTGTTTGGAAATACACTACTTAATAAGGTAGAGCAGGCGGTAGTCAGGCAGGTAGCAAATTCGTCCTCTCCGGGTGTCGTCCAGGCAATCGATACATTATCAATACCACGATTGCCCGAGATACCCCAAAAAGGGTTTTGCGATATGGATTTTTCTGTTAACAGGAAGGTACTTGGGTTGCGAACCTGATACTGATTGGGTGTCGCCCACTGTTTATCGAGGCTGAGTAGATTGTGTAATAAAGTCGTACCGCTTCGTCCAGCGCCTAATATTATGATCGGTGGTTGGATTTCAATCTTTTGATAGTCATCAAAAAACTTTCTGGTTTCAATAGTGTTAATTAGCGAATTAAAAAAACCAGCCGCAGTGATTGAAGCAACTCGCGGCCAGTTTTTGGGGGAAATTTCGAAGCGATTATCGCGCAGCAGGCGCATCCAAACCGGTATAGTAATCCCAGCCAGTAAACCATGAACAAACGGGCCGGTTATTCGTTTACGCCAGGTGATCCACTTCTCCTGATCCATCAGTTTGAGCCAATAGGATTTACCTCGAGCGTACCAAGATCTAACACCTCGCCTGGCTTGACAGTGATTTCCAGGCTTTCAGTCTTTCCAGGCAGGGTAGCAAGTGAGGCGCCAGAAAGCGACCATAGAACGACAAAATAAGTTCCGGGGGGTACATCGCCCAGGATAAATCGACCATTGGGGTCGGTAGCGACATGCGGCGAATTGTTTTGCGTTAAGCCGAAAGTATAATCCGGACCGGGTGTCAGATAGATCTTGAATCCCAGGTATACCATGTTCTCCTGGACAGGTTTATCGGTGCCTGTGAAGATCAACCTACCGGTAACGACTCCAGTATCCTTTCCCGGAGTTGGAACGACTGCTGAGGCTGGGATGGGGGTGACTAAAACTGCGGTTGCCTCTTCAATAGGATATGCACGTTTGGTGGACTCAATTGTTGTGATCGTAACTTCATTCGTTGAAGCTGCCGGATAAGGATACGGCTCGCTGTTTTCAGGCTCTGGTGTAATTTCGGTGGTATTTTTACAAGAAGATAAAATACCCGAGATTAAGACAATCAGCAGCAGCCAAGCTGCAGGCTTGTGTTTAAGCATCAATTCATTATTCCTTTCAATATACGAAAACAAGGGAGGTCTACTCTTACACCGTACGTAGACCTCCCTTGCTATCAGGGTCAAATGCTATGGAATTGCCGCATTGTAGGACATGAATTTGTCCATTGCGATATCCCGTTCAGGGGCTTCGTTCTGGTTCTGGTTTACTACGCAGGCGATTGGCTGAGACGCAGACGCACTGATCGTAGCGGAGCCAATCCAGTTGTCCGGAACTTGTGCCGATGAAGGCACATAAAACACATGCGATCCTCCTGCAGCAATCGATGGTGATGAAGTTGTGGTCGCATATCCAAAGAACTTCAATGTCATGACCGTGTTTGAGCCGCCAAGATTCTGGCAGGTGATGCTGCTGTTATAGCGGCCACCGGAGGCATCCAGGAATCTCTTCAACACCATAGGAGCAAATACTTTCGTGGCACCGATGGCAGGACCGGTGTAGCTGGA
>Ga0209492_1000237_pt1 | contig 18019 bp, 11 predicted proteins | sample PPLLak12cMay2015_FD_187253 | JGI IMG/M metagenome (GOLD analysis project Ga0209492, IMG submission 187253) | Freshwater sediment microbial communities from Prairie Pothole Lake near Jamestown, North Dakota, USA - PPLs Lake P7 Core (1) Depth... | ecosystem: Environmental > Aquatic > Freshwater >... | reverse complement strand
CGGTAGCGCCGACCAGGTTGATGCCGGATCCCTTGTTGCCCGAGTCCTTCACGTTGTCAACGATCGTCGTGTTCAGGATCGTGACCGACGTGTTGGTGTTGATCGCTGCCCCGGAGTCGCGGACGCGGTTCGCCGAAAACGTCGAGTTCGTGATCGTGAACGTGACGGCCGGCGAGACGGCGTTGATGCCGCCGCCGCTGACCGCGTCGTTGTTGCTGAACGTGCTGCGCACGATCGTGAGCGTGTTGCCCCCTGACATCTGGAGGCCGCCGCCGTTGATCGCCACGTTGCCTGCCCCTTCGCCGCCGATCGTCGTGTCACTGATCGTGGTCGCCTGGCTGGCGTAGATGGCGCCGCCGTTGCCGTTCTTCTCGAACTCGGCCAGACCGACGAACGTACTCGCACTGTTCTTGCTCAGGACCGAGAAGCTGATATTCAACGGGCCTTTGCTGTAGATGCCGCCGCCGCTGCCCTGCACCTCGTTCGTGCCGTCGCCATCGACGGCCGGGTCGCCGTAGTTGCCGTCCCAGCTCGCGTAGTTGTCCGTGATGACGGAGCGCGTGATGGTCAGGTTCGACAGGTCGGTCCCGTAAATGCCGCCGCCATTCATGAACTTGCCCTGGCCCTTCGTCAGCGCCAGGTTGTTCATCTTCACGATCACCGAGGAGCCGGCGGGCGCGATGTGAATCAACCGGTCGAGGAAGTCGGTGCCACCCTGGATCGTGGCCGTGCTCGCGTAGTTCAGCGGGTCGGCCGTCTCGATCGCCAGGTGCGACAGGATGTCGAGGTCGCCCGTGGCCGCCGCGTCCTCGCCCGCCCCCGTCAACGTCAGAGTGTGCACACTGCCGTTGTCGAGCACGATCCGGTCGTACTGCGTCAAGTTACCGTTGTTGTTCGCGTAGATGACCGCCGCCCTCAGGGTCGTGCAGATCACAGGCGAGTCGCCCGCGCACGACCCAACTGCGTCCGCGGGACTGCCAGTGACAACGATGTTCTGGCCGAGCGTTGGCGGTGCAACTTCTGCGGCCAGTCCCCCCAATGGAAGGCCGACCATCAGCGTCGCCAGGGTCAACCCCGTTCTCAACAACTTCTGCCGCTTCAGGTTTCTCATTGCTCTATCTCCGTCTCGACGTCCTTGATACCTCAACGGCCGGTTCTCCCCGCCTCCAGTGCCACTGCTGCCGGACGGATCCACGCCGAGGCCGGGTCCGTCCTTCACTCCTCATTCGGTGTTCAACTCCGCGGCCGTCCCCAGGTCACTCGCGAGCGCCGACGTCGCACCCGCTCTCACGGGCGCCGCTGTTCCGTTGCCCTTCTCACACGAGAGGGTGACACCGCGCTCGCGCGCTCGCGCAGTCATCTGCGCCTGATGTTCGCTTCGGATCAGTTCCCGCTCGTGTTCAGTGTCGGCGGCCTGAACGCGCTCGCGGTACTGGCTGCGCTCACGCTCAGTCATCAGGCGGTAACCGCAGATGTCGCTGTCCCGCGCGCGTTCTTCGTCGTGACTCGGCTTCTGCGCCCAAGCCCCGTGGCCGGCCGCGAGCAGCACCGCACCGAGCACAGCCATCCAACTTCTCGAACCGATCCCCATCGTCGACACCGCCCGCAGCCCGTTCGTTTCCCAGACCTACGCTTTTGAACGTAGGGGGCGATCCTGAAGCGAAGCTGAAGCTGGGACCGGACCCGTGCAAGCGACGCGGCATGGCCTGACGTTCGTCAAGCCAGAACCGTACGGCACGCGCTTGGGGAGAAGGACGCCCCGCCCAAGCCACGCAGGGGCGCATCGATCCGTCACGATGACCCCATGAGAAGGACGGCAGGGCGGGCACCGACCCACTTCTTGATCTGATCAACGTGCGAGCCGCCGAACCGATGCCATTCTTTGCGTCAGGCAAGAGGCGTGTTCTGCTTGGGGCGAATGCCTGAGGCGAACCTGGAGAGAAGGCGGTTCATGCGATTGCTCCTCGTCGAAGACGACCTGACGCTGGGTGACGCGGTGCGTGCGTTCCTGAAGACGCGCGGTCACGCCGTCGACTGGGTCACGACGGTTGCGGACGCCCGCGCCGCCGCCGAAAGCCCGTTCGACGTGATCCTGCTCGACTGGCGCTTGCCGGACGGATCGGGCGTGGATTGGCTGCGGCAACTGCGGTCGGGGCACGGCGAGAACCAGCACACGCCAGTGCTGATGCTGACGGCAAGGGACTCGCTGGGCGACCGCGTCGAGGGCCTCGATGCCGGTGCCGACGACTACCTGATCAAACCGTTCCAGCTGGCCGAGCTCGCGGCGCGGATCCGCGCGACGTCGCGGCGAGCCGCGGGACACGCGACCGGAATTCTCACCGTCGGAGAGATCGCACTGGAACGCGCGGGGCAAGTGGTCACTCTCAAAGGGGCGCCGGTCGACCTGACCGCGCGCGAGTACGCCCTGCTGGAAGCGCTACTGCGGCGCGCAGGCTGCATCCTGTCGCGCACGACTCTCGAAGAGCTGCTCTACGGATTCGAGGCGGACGTGTCCAGCAACACCGTGGAAGTGCACGTCGCCAGCCTGCGGCGCAAGCTGGGGCACGAGGTCATCGAGACGGTGCGCGGGATGGGATACCGGATGAAGGCCTGACGCGCATGAGCGGCGCGAACACCCCGTCGATCCAGACGCGCCTGCTGCGCCGGACGCTGGTGACGGTGCTCCTGTGGTCGGTCATCAGCGCGAGCGCCGCGGCCTTCGCCGTGAGCTTCCAGGTGCGCACGTCGATGGAGTCCGGGCTGGAGGAAGCCGCGCAGACGCTCGTCATCCTCGCCGAGCACGAGGTGGAAGTCGAAGCGATCTCGCACGGCGGCGTGCTGCCGGCGCCACCGCACCAGGAGGTCCTGCAGTGGCAGTTGCGCGCCTCGACCGGCCGCCTGGTCGCCCGGTCGCACAGCGCGCCGGATGAGCCGTGGCCCGCGGTACCGCTCGTCGAAGGGCACCAGCGCGCTGGTGGTCTCGCCGTCTACACGATCCCGGGGCAGGACCTCTGGCTTCAGGTCGCAATGCCCTTGGCCGAGCTGCATCGCGCGCAGTACACGGCGGCGGCAGCGGCCGGAGGGACGGTGCTCACGCTCGGCCTCATAGCCTGCGCGATCCTCGGTTGGGCCATCCGGCAGGAACTTCGCCCGATCGCGGACTTCGCGCGCGCGATCGAGTCGATCGGCCCGGACACGGTGCACCTGCCAGCCCCGAGGCTGCCCCGCAGCGAACTGGTTCGCGCCTACGGCGAACTGGCCGCCATGCTGGGCCGGCTGCAGGCGAAGCTGAGAAGCGAACACGCGTTTTCGGCGCACGCCGCGCACTCGCTGCGCACGCCGCTCGCCGGCCTCGCCGCGCAACTGGAAGTCGCGGGCGCGCTCGCACCGCCCGAGGTGGCGCAGCGGATCGGGATGGCCAGCTCATCGGCGCAACGCCTCATTGGCGTCGTCGAGGCGCTGCTTTCGATGACGCGCGTCACTGACGGAGTGCACTGGAGACGGTTCGATGCGACCGAGCTGGCGACCGTCGCGGCAGCGCGCGGGATCGAGGTTGACGCGAGCCAGCTGGTGAGCGCCAGCGTGATGAGCGGCGACTCGGACCTGCTGGCAGTCGCCGTCGCGAACCTCGTCGACAACGCCGCACGCCACGGCGCTCGTCACATCCAGTTACAGGCGCATTGCTCGGCGGACCGGCAGTCCGTCCAGGTCAAGGACGACGGTCCGGGCGTCGCGAAGGAGGGGCTAGCGCGCCTTGCAAGCGCGCTGGAGCGCTTCGAGCAGTCGGGCGAGATCGACTCGGCGCTCGGCCTCGGACTGACCCTCGCGGCTTCCGTCGCGCGCGCACACGGAGGCCGCCTGTCGCTCGAGCGCTCCGAGGCCGACGGCCACGGGTTCTGCGCGCGACTCACGTGGCCGGCTGTGCAGGCGTCCGCGGCGCAATCGGCGGCGGACGCGTAGCGGCCATCGGCCCATGGCGGAGCCTGCGTTCCGCGTTTCGTTCAGTTCAGCGTTGCTTCGAGACCCGCGATGCGCCGAGGCGCGTTGGACGCCGCACGATAGAGCGCCATGAATCGATCGATCTCGGCGGACGAATAGGCGGCCAGCGCGGCCACGGGGCGGGGCGGCGTCGCCTGGTAGAGCAGCTCGACGGTAACGGTGAACGGCGCGCTGAATCCCACCCGGCTGACCGCGTAACTCACCCGGTCCTGCCCGTTGCCGAAGTCCGCGTCCGTCGCCACGCCGACCGGCCGGATCTCCGCATCGGCAACGTCGCTCGGCATGCCGGCCGGGAGGACGCGGTTGTCCTTCAGGTACCGCGCGGCGAGCAAAAGGCGCTGCGTCGGTCGGTCGTACAGGTCACCCATCACTGCTTCGTACACCTGAACCTGGTCGGAGCGCGTGATGGTCTGGTGGTGCGGCTCGTAGTCGCCGTCCAGGCCGACGATCTCCCCGTCCGCATCCACGCCTCCCGACTCGAACACCGTCGATCCCGCGGCATCCACGATGCGGGTGTGCAGCCACATCCTCCGGTTCGGAAAACCTGTCGGCAGCTTGTGCCCGGTCAGGTTCGTCACGGTGACCTCGATGGTCAGCGTCTCGGCGTCCGCGCACGCACTGGCGGCGAGCGTCGCGGTCGCCCGCGACAAACCGTCGATCGTTCGCGCCATGGCGGCGTCGAAGTTTCCCGCATCAGCGACCAGATTGAGGGTGTTCGCGCCAAGACGGTCCTGCTTCATCAGGCCGAGCATGAAGGCATTGCCGCCGACGAAGTGATGCTTGCCGAACGGCGCCAGCCCGCGTGTCGGACCGATCGACGACAGCCGCACGCTGCCAGGGGTGAGCGGAACGTGGCACGACTGGCACGACGCCTTCGTCACGTGGCTGCTGTTCAGCCACTCCTTGTATGGCATCTGCTCGGGGAAGATCACTCCGCTGAACTGCTGCGACACCGGATCGACGGCCTCTGTGCGCAAGGTGTGGCAGGTCGCGCACAATTGACTCTCAAGCAGGTGTGCCGCGTACACCGGCGTGAACGCGACCCGGTTGACCATCGGCGTTACAGCCATGTCAGTTAGCGGCCCGTAGATCGGCCGCGCGCTTCCGGTCTGATCGCCGATCACGAAGCCGCCGGAGAACGAAGCGTCGGTGCCGAGATTGCCTGCTTCGATACGGTGGCACAGCACGCACGACACGCCGTCGAGCCCGAGTTCGCTCGCGTACATCTCCGTCAAACCGAACGTCGCTCCCGACCGACGCGCTTCGTATGACGCCAGCGGTGCGTGGCAGGTCAGGCACTTCGTCTGGATCGCCGCCGAGTAGTTCGGCACGGCTCCCATTTCGGCCGTGACCGTCGCAAGGTAGTACGGGTCGCGCGCGGCGTTCGCCATCATCGTGCCCGCCCAGTCGCCGGCGAGCCCGACCACTTCAGCGTTCGCGAGGTCCACATTCGTGGGCGGAGAGGTTGTCGAGTCCCACTGGTGACACGTCGCGCAGTTTCCCGAGGCGGCAAAGCGGACCGAGGTCGCCCGGCTCAGCCCCGTGGGTGTCTGCGGCGGGATCACCGCGACGGCGACCGGCGGCACGGACGCCGTCGCCGTGCACGAAGCCACCGGCGGCTGCACCGGGGGCGGCGTGACTGGAGGAGGTGTCACCGGCGGCGGCGTGACCGGGGGTGGTGTGACCGGCGGCGGGGTTACCGCCGGCGGAGGCGCAGCGGGCGAGTCGCCGCCCCCACCGCAACCGCCACTCATTGCTGCAGCGAGCATCAAAAGGACAAACCACGGGCAAAACCGGCGCCGAATCATCACAACCCCCTCTCCACCCTCTTTCAGGGTCGGCGCACAGGGAAGAAGTGCCTAGACCGAAATCAAAGGATCGTCGCCCGATCCCGAATTAGGGCCGGTTTACTGTCGCGGGTTGCTTTCAGCGAGGAAGGCTGGAAGCCCCCATCAGGTACTCGTCGACCGCGCGCGCACACTGGCGGCCCTCTCGGATCGCCCACACGACGAGGCTCTGCCCGCGCCGCATGTCGCCGGCCGCGAATACCTTGTCGACGCTGGTCGCGTAGGGCCGCGGTCCGTTCTTCGACTCCTCGGTCGCCGCGCGCGCGTTGCCGCGCGCGTCCTTCTCGACGCCGAACGACTCGAGCACCGAAGCGACCGGCGCCACGAATCCCATCGCGAAGAGCACGAGGTCCGCGGGGATCTCGAACTCGGAACCCGGCACCTCGACCATCCTCTGCATCCCGGTGGCGGGATCCTTCTGCCACTCGACGCGCGCGGCGACGAGCGCGCGCAGGTTGCCCTTGCCGTCGCCCTCGAAGCGCTTGGTCGTGACCGACCAGTCGCGCGTCACGCCCTCCTCGTGCGAGCTCGACGTGCGCAGCTTGACCGGCCAGTACGGCCAGGTCATTTCCTTGTCTTCCCTCGCCGGCGGCTGCGGCAGCAGTTCGAACTGGGTCACCGACTTCGCGCCGTGCCGGTTCGACGTGCCGACGCAATCCGAGCCGGTGTCGCCACCGCCGATCACGACGACGTGCTTGCCGGTCGCGAGGATCTGGTCCCTGACCTTGTCGCCGGCCACGACCTTGTTCTGCTGCGGCAGGAACTCCATCGCGAAGTGCACGCCCTTCAGCTCGCGGCCGGGCACCGGGAGATCGCGCGGCTGCTCGGCGCCACCGGACAGCACGACCGCGTCGAACTCCTTCAGCAACTGGGCGGGATCGACCGCCTGTTTCGACCAGTCGGTGACGCCACCGTCGACCTTCGACTTGCCCACCAGCACGCCCGTGCGGAAGGTCACGCCCTCGGCCTGCATCTGCTCGACCCGGCGGTCGATGTGCGACTTCTCCATCTTGAAGTCGGGAATGCCATAGCGCAGCAGGCCGCCGATGCGGTCGTTCTTCTCGAACACCGTGACCTCGTGGCCGGCGCGCGCCAGCTGCTGCGCGGCGGCGAGTCCCGCCGGCCCGCTGCCGATGACCGCGACTGTCTTGCCGGTCTTCACCTTCGGCGGCTGCGGCACGACCCAGCCTTCTTCCCAGCCCTTGTCGATGATCTTGTGCTCGATCGACTTGATGCCCACCGGCACGTCCTCGATGTTCAGCGTGCAGGCGGCCTCGCAGGGCGCCGGGCAGACGCGGCCGGTGAACTCGGGGAAGTTGTTCGTGCTGTGCAGGACGTCGAGCGCCGCCTTCCAGTCCTGGCGATACACGAGGTCGTTGAAGTCGGGAATGATGTTGTTGACCGGGCAGCCGTTGTTGCAGAAGGGAATGCCGCAGTCCATGCAGCGCGCGGCCTGGACCTTGCCCTCCTCGTCGGACAGGTGCACGACGAACTCGCGCCAGTGCTTCATGCGCGATTGCGGCGCCTCGGCGGCCTCCTCCAGGCGCTGGTATTCCATGAATCCCGTGATCTTCCCCATCGCTATCCCGCGTCGTCAGTTCGTTGGTTTGCGCCGGGCGATCGGCGCTTCAGGAAGTCGCCGATGCCCGGTTCCGGCACCGCCTTGCCTCGATGCATCCACAGCCAGCCCAGCGCGGCGTTGATGTGCGCCCCGATCACCGCTGCGACCAGCACCGTGCCGCCGAGCCACGCCAGCACCGGCGGCACCGGTCCCTTGGTATGCAGCCACATGTAGACCGGCACCGACAGCGCCGCCACCAGCACCATCGCCGGAATCACCCAGGGCAGCGCCAGCAGCACCGCCACCACGGCGACAGTCGTTCGCACGTCCTCGCCCGCGCCGCGCAGCGACCACAGCAGCAGCGCGAGCGGCACGCTCAGCAGCAGTCCGGGCAGCCATTGCAGCCGCCGCGGCCACGGCGCTTGCGGAGCGCGCATCGGTTGGGCCAGCGATCACTACGCGGCCATCCGCTGCGCCGGCGCTTCCTGCGCCGCCGCCAGTTCCTTCAGCGCCCGTCGGTACTCGTTCGGGAACACCTTGACGAACTTCGCACGCATCGCCGGCCACTGGTCGAGGATCATGCGGGCGCGCAGGCTTCCGGTGTGGCGGAAGTGGCTCTCGATCAGGCCGCGCAGGATGAACTCGTCGGTCTCGCCGAGGTGCCAGACGGCCTCGTCGATCTTCTCCTGCTGCTCGGCAGCCGGCAGCACGCGCTCGAGTTCGCACATCGACTGGTTGCAGCGCGTGGCGAAGTCGCCGTTCTCGTCGAAGACGTAGGCGATCCCGCCCGACATGCCGGCCGCGAAGTTCCGCCCCGTGCCGCCGAGCACGACCACGGTGCCCTTCGTCATGTACTCGCAGCCGTGGTCTCCGGTGCCCTCGACGACCGCCGCCGCCCCCGAGTTGCGGACCGCGAAGCGCTCGCCGGCCACGCCGTTGAAGTACGCCTCGCCCGCGATGGCGCCGTACAGCACCGTGTTGCCGACGATGATGTTGTCGGTGCCGGCCCCGCGGAAATCGTTCGGGCAGCGCACGATCACCCGGCCGCCGGACAGGCCCTTGCCGGTGTAGTCGTTGGCGTCGCCGACGAGGTCGAGCGTGATGCCGTGGGCGAGGAACGCGCCGAAGCTCTGGCCCGCGGTGCCGTTCAGCTGGATGTGGATGGTGTCGTCCGGCAGGCCCGCGTGGCCGTGCTTCCTGGCGACCAGCGACGACAGCATCGTGCCGACGGAGCGGTTGACGTTGCGGATCGGCGTGATGAAGCTGACCCGCTCGCCGCGCTCCAGCGCCGGCCTGCTCTGCTCGATCAGCTTGTGGTCGAGCGCCTTCGCGAGGCCGTGGTCCTGCGACTCGACGCACAGGCGCGCCACGTCGGCCGGCATCTTCGGTTGGTAGAAGATCCGGCTGAAGTCGAGGCCGCGCGCCTTCCAGTGCTCGATGCCGCGCTTCGTGTCCAGCAGGTCGGCGCGGCCGACGAGTTCCTCGAACCGGCGGATGCCGAGCTGCGCCATGATCTCGCGCACTTCCTCGGCCACGAAGAAGAAGTAGTTGACGACGTGCTCGGGCTGGCCCTTGAACTTCGCGCGCAGCGCCGGATCCTGCGTGGCAACGCCGACCGGGCAGGTGTTCAGGTGGCACTTGCGCATCATGATGCAGCCCTCGACCACCAGCGGGGCGGTCGCGAAGCCGAACTCGTCGGCGCCGAGCAGCGCACCGATCACGACGTCGCGGCCGGTCTTCATCTGGCCGTCGACCTGCACGGCGATGCGCCCGCGCAGGCGGTTCAGCACCAGCGTCTGCTGCGTCTCGGCGAGGCCGAGCTCCCACGGCGTGCCCGCGTGCTTGATCGACGACACCGGTGAGGCGCCGGTGCCGCCGTCGTGGCCGGAGATCGTGACGTGGTCCGCCTTGGCTTTCGCCACGCCGGCCGCCACCGTGCCGACGCCGACTTCGGACACCAGCTTCACGCTGATCGACGCCTGCGGATTGGCGTTTTTCAGGTCGTGGATCAGCTGGGCGAGGTCCTCGATCGAGTAGATGTCGTGGTGCGGCGGCGGCGAGATCAGGCCGACGCCCGGCACCGAGAAGCGCAGCTTCGCGATGTACTCGCTCACCTTGTGGCCCGGAAGCTGGCCGCCTTCGCCGGGCTTGGCGCCCTGCGCCATCTTGATCTGGATCTGGTCGGCGCTGACCAGGTACTCGGTGGTCACGCCGAAGCGGCCCGACGCGACCTGCTTGATCTTGCTGCGCAGCGAGTCGCCTTCGCGCAGCGGGATGTCGGCCACGACGCGATCGGCCCCGAGCACGCTGGCCAGCGTGTCGCCGTTGCGGATCGGGATGCCGCGCAGTTCCTGCTGGTAACGGCGCTCGTCCTCGCCGCCCTCGCCGGTGTTGCTCTTGCCGCCCAGCCGGTTCATCGCGATCGCGAGGGTCGAATGCGCCTCGGTCGAGATCGAGCCCAGCGACATCGCGCCGGTGGCGAAGCGCCTGACGATGTCCTTCGCCGGCTCGACCTCGTCGAGCGGGATCGCCCTCTTCGGATCGATCCGGAACTCGAACAGGCCGCGCAGCGTCATGTGGCGCCGGCCCTGGTCGTTGATGATCTGCGCGTACTCCTTGTACGTCTGGTAGGAATTGGCGCGGGTCGAGTGCTGCAGCTTCGCGATGGCGTCCGGCGTCCACATGTGTTCCTCGCCGCGGACGCGCCACTGGTATTCGCCCCCGGCATCGAGCATGGTGGCGAGCACCGGGTCGTCGGAGAACGCGGCACTGTGCGCGCGCACCGCCTCTTCCATCACCTCGAACAGTCCCATGCCGCCGACGTTGCTCGCGGTGCCGCGGAAGTACTTGTCGACGAGGTCGCGGTTCAGGCCGACCGCCTCGAAGATCTGGGCCCCGCAGTACGACATGTACGTGCTGATGCCCATCTTCGACATGACCTTGTTCAGGCCCTTGCCGACCGCCTTCACGTAGTTCTTGATCGCCTTGTCGGCGTCGGCGCCGTGCAGCGCGATCAGCGTCTCCAGCGCGAGGTACGGATGGACGGCCTCGGCGCCATAGCCGGCGAGCAGGGCGAAGTGGTGCACCTCGCGCACCGAGCCGGTCTCCACCACGAGGCCGGTCGACGTGCGCAGGCCCTCGGCGATCAGGTGCTGGTGGACCGCGCTCGTCGCGAGCAGCGCGGGGATCGCCACGCGCCCGGCGTCGAGCGAGCGGTCGGTGACGATCAGGATGTTGTAGCCGGCCTTCACTGCATCGACGGCCTGCGCGCACAGCGACGCGAGGCGCGCCTCGACGCCTTCCTTGCCCCACGCGAGCGGATAGCAGACGTCGAGCTCGAACGACCTGAACTTGTTCGACGAGTAGTTCTCGATCGAACGCATCTTCGCCATGTCCTTGAAGTCGAGGACGGGCTGGCTGACCTCGAGGCGCATCGGCGGGTTGATGTTGTTGATGTCGAGCAGGTTGGGCTTGGGCCCGATGAAGCTCACCAGCGACATCACCATCTGCTCGCGGATCGGGTCGATCGGCGGGTTCGTCACCTGCGCGAACAGCTGCTTGAAGTAGTTGTAGAGCGGCCTGGTCTTGTTCGACAGCACCGGCAGCGCGGCGTCGTTGCCCATCGAGCCGATCGCCTCCTCGCCCTGCAGCGCCATCGGCTCCATCAGCAGCTTGACGTCTTCCTGCGTGTAGCCGAACGCCTGCTGGCGGTCGAGCAGCGGCACGTCGACGCGCGCGGCCGACGACGGCTTCTCTCCGGCGCCGGCAGGCAGGTCATCGAGCTTGATGCGGATGCGCTTGATCCACTCCTTGTACGGCTTGCTGGCGGCGAGCTGCTGCTTCAGCTCGGCGTCGTCGATGATGCGGCCCTGCTCGGTGTCGATCAGGAACATCTTGCCGGGCTGCAGGCGCCACTTCTTGAGGATGCGGCTTTCCGGGATCGGCAGCACGCCGACCTCGGAGGCCATCACCACCATGTCGTCGTCGGTGATGACATAGCGCGCGGGGCGCAGGCCGTTGCGGTCGAGCGTGGCGCCGATCCGCACGCCGTCGGTGAACGCAATCGCGGCCGGGCCGTCCCACGGTTCCATCATTGCCGCGTGGTACTCGTAGAACGCGCGTCGCGCGTCGTCCATCGTCGTGTGCTGCTCCCACGCCTCGGGAATCATCATCATTACGGCGTGCGCGAGCGGGTAGCCGCCCATCACCAGCAGTTCGAGCGCGTTGTCGAAGCAGGCGGTGTCCGACTGGCCGTCGTAGATCAGCGGGAAGAGCTTGTTCAGGTCGTCGCGCAGCACCGGCGAGGACATCACGCCTTCGCGCGCGCGGATCCAGTTGAAGTTGCCCTTGACCGTGTTGATCTCGCCGTTGTGCGCGATGAGCCGGTACGGATGGGCCAGTTCCCACGCCGGGAACGTGTTGGTCGAGAAGCGCTGGTGCACGAGCGCGATCGCCGACACGACGCGCGGATCGGCGAGGTCCGTGTAGTAGCGCCCGACCTGGTCGGCGAGCAGCAGGCCCTTGTAGACCACCGTGCGCGTCGAGATCGACGGCACGAAGTACTCCTTGCCGTGCTTAAGTTTCAGCGCCTGGATCTTGTGGCTGGCGGTCTTGCGGATCACGTAGAGCTTGCGCTCGAGCGCGTCCGGCACCATTACATCCGGTCCGCGGCCGATGAAGATCTGGCGGATTACAGGTTCGCGATCCTTCACCAGCGGCGACATCGGCATCTCGCGGTCGATCGGCACGTCACGCCAGCCGAGGACGACCTGGCCTTCCGCGCGGACCGTGCGCTCGAGTTCCTGTTCGCACGCCAGCCGCGACGCGTGTTCCCGCGGCAGGAAGATCATTCCGACCCCGTACTCGCCGGGGGGCGGCAGCGTCACGCCCTGCTTCGCCAGTTCCTCGCGGTAGAACGCGTCGGGGATCTGGATCAGGATTCCGGCGCCGTCGCCGCACAGCACGTCGGCGCCCACGGCGCCGCGGTGATCCAGGTTCTGCAGGATCAGCAGCGCCTGCTGCACCAACCCGTGGCTGGCCCGTCCCTTGATGTTCGCGACGAACCCGACGCCGCACGCGTCGTGCTCCTGGCTCGCTGAGTACAGGCCGTTCAGTCCGGCGTGTTCGAGGGTTTGGGGGTCGGTCATCGCGGCTCCAGTCAGGGCACCCTCGCGCAATCCGAGGGGGACCAATGACTTTACTGCGCCGCACCAACCCGGGCAAGGACAAAAATCGGGGTCTGACCCCGATTTTTGGCAAGGTTAACAGTAGGGCTTATTTAATTGGGGACAGAGTCGAGGTTTGGCAAACGCGGACGCCCTGCCTTGCGGGCGACCGGACGACGGCTCGGGGTCACCCGGGCCACCGCATCGGCGGCGCCGAGGAGCCAGCCACCGTGGGTGGACCGGCGAATCGTCGCGAGTTCGTCGTCCGAAGGTTCATGCTCGAACAGGTGCCGGTAGGCGGCCTGGCGTTCGAAGGGGGTGTTGCCAAGGGCCCAATAGACGGGGTGGTCGCTGATCAACGGGTCGACGGCCCGGCCCACATGGTGGGCATGGCTGGACCATCGGAACTCCGCCGGTCCATGGACGAGCCCGGCGCGGACCGGGTTCAACTCGATGTAGCGCATGCACGCCAGGAGGTAGCGGTCCGCTTCGACGACCGTCGACCGGTATCGACCCTCGAACAGGGCGCCGGTCCGCCCGTGCCGGTCGTTGAACCAGCGGACGTAGCGTCGGCCAAGGGACTGGACGGCTCGCCCCACATCCCCGGCCGCCTGCGGAGTGACGAGCAGGTGCACATGGTTCGGCATCAGCACATACGCATGGACCGCCAACCCGGCCGACGCCGCAATCTCCCGCAGCGCCGACAGGTACCGCTCACGGTCCGTGTCGTCGACGAAGATCGCGCGTCGGTCATTGCCGCGCTGGATCACGTGGTGAGGGAAGCCCGGGATCGTCAACCGGGGAAGCCGAGCCACTTCTGCTCCGAAATCGGGGTCTGACCCCGATTCTGCACTCGTCAGCCTTCGTCGATGGCGAACAGCCGCTGGTGCTCCTTCATCGCGTAGCGGTCGGTCATGCCGGCGACGTAGTCGGCGATCGCCCGCGCCCTGTCCTCGGCGGCGCGCGCCTGGTGATCGAGCGGAAGCAACCGCGGCTCATCGTGGAACGCGTGGAACAACTCGGTCACGACCCGTCGGGCCTTCGTCGTCATCCGCATGACACGGAAGTGGCGGTACAGGTTGTGCAACAGGAAGGCCTTCAGGGCGTCAGCCTCCTTCCGTACGTCGGGCGAGAACGCCGCGAGTGGCCCCGCCTGGCGGACGTCGTCGATGCTCGCCGGCTGGGCCGACCTGATCCGTCGGGCGGTCTCGGTCGCGAGGTCGACGATCAGCGCGTTGATCATCCGACGGACCGTTTCATTCACCATGCGGCGCTCGCCAATCCCCGGGAACTCCGCGCGCACCTCGCGTGCGTGGCGCGCGAACAGCGGGACATCCTCCAGCTGCGCCAGTTGCAGCAGGCCCGAGCGCAGCCCGTCGTCGATGTCGTGGTTGTTGTAGGCGATCTCGTCGGCGAGGTTGGCGATCTGCGCCTCGAGGCTCGGCTGCCGCTTGCGCAGGAAGCGCTCGCCGATCTCGCCGAGCTTGCGGGCATTCTCGAGCGAACAGTGCTTCAGGATGCCTTCGCGTGTCTCGAATGCGAGGTTGAGGCCGTTGAAGCCGCCGTAGCGCTCCTCGAGCTCGTCGACCACGCGCAGCGACTGCAGGTTGTGCTCGAATCCGCCGTGCTCCTTCATGCAATCGTGCAGCGCGTCCTGCCCTGCGTGCCCGAACGGCGTGTGCCCGAGGTCGTGCGCCAGGGAGATCGCCTCGACGAGGTCTTCGTTGACGCCGAGTTGCCGCGCGATCGCGCGACCGATCTGCGCAACCTCGAGCGAGTGCGTCAGCCGCGTGCGGAAGAGATCGCCTTCGTGATTGACGAAGACCTGCGTCTTGTACTCGAGCCGGCGGAACGCGCTGGAGTGGATCACCCGATCGCGGTCGCGCTGGAACACCGACCGCCCCGGCGCGTCCGGCTCGGCGTGGCGCCGGCCGCGCGAGAGCTCCGCGCGCGCTGCGTAGGGCGCGAGACCGCTGCCGTCCACTACCGGAACCCCCCGGCGAGCAGCGTTTCCCGCACGACCTGGTCGGGCACCGCCCGCTGCGCAGCGCGGCCGATCGCCTCCAGCACGATGTAGCGCACGGCCCCCGCCTCTGCCTTCTTGTCGCCACGCATGCTTTGCAGCGCATCGTCGGCACCGAGTCCCTCGATCCGCGGCGGAAGTCCGGCGAGCGCGATGGCGTGCTGCACTGCCTTGACGTCGCGCTCCGCAATCAGCCCGAGACGCTTCGACATGTCGGCCGCCAGCACCATTCCGCACCCGACCGCCTCGCCATGCAGCCACTGTCCATACCCGGTCAGCGCCTCGATCGCGTGCCCGAACGTGTGCCCCAGGTTCAGCAGAGCGCGCTCTCCCGACTCGCGCTCGTCGCGGCCCACCACGCCGGCCTTGATCTCGCAGGAACGGCCGATGGCGCGCGCAAGCGCCGCCGCCTCGCGTTCGCGCAGGGCCGGCAGGTCCGCGACCACGTCCTCGAAGTAGCCGGCGTCGGCAAGCAGTCCGTGCTTCAGGACTTCCGCGAGGCCGGCGGCGAGTTCGCGCGATGGCAGCGTCTGCAGGACATCGGTGTCCGACACGACGACACTCGGCTGGTGGAACGTGCCGATCAGGTTCTTTCCGCTTGGATGGTTGATGCCGGTCTTGCCGCCGACCGACGAGTCGACCTGCGCCAGCAGCGTCGTCGGCACCTGGACGACGCGGACGCCGCGCATGTAGATCGAGGCTGCGAAACCCGCGAGGTCCCCGATCACACCGCCACCGAGCGCGACCACCACGCTCCTGCGGTCGGCGCCGTGCGCCACGAGGGCGTCGAGGATGCACGCGATGCTGTCCCAGCGCTTGGTGCTCTCGCCGTCAGGCAGGCTGAGCAGGGTCGTTCTCGCCACGTCACGCAGGGCGGCGAGGGCCGCGTCGCCGTACAGCGGCGCCACGACTTCATTCGACACCACGAGGACGGACGTCGGCGCGAGCGGCGCCACGTACTCGGCAAGGCGGCCGAGCAGGCCTCCTCCGATGTGGATGGAGTACGTCCCGCCTGCCACGGCCACGGTGATGCTGCGCATCGCGCGATTCTACGGCGCGGCCTGCACGAGCCGACGGACTGCGGGCTCCTCGAGAAGCCGGCGGACGAGGCGCCTCGGGTTGGCCGACGCGGACTGGAACGTCAGATGGGCGGTCTCCTCGTACAGCGGCTGGCGCTGCGCGAGCAGTTCGTCGATGCGCGAGCGCGGATCGGCCGTCTGCAGCAAGGGGCGCGAGCGGTCGTTGCGGGTGCGCCGGTGGATCTCCTCGCCGGTCGCGCGCAGGTACACCACCAGCCCGCGTTCCTTCAGCCGCCTTCGCGTGTCGGCGTTCAGCACGGCCCCGCCGCCGGTCGCCAGGACGATGCCCGGACGCTGTGTCAGCTCGTCGAGCAGCGCCGACTCGCGCCTGCGGAAGCCCTCTTCGCCTTCGACCGAGAAGATCGTCGCGATCAGCACTCCGCTGCGTGCCTCGAGCTCGCGATCGGCATCGATGAAATCGAAGCCGAGTGCGTTGGCCAGGAGGCGCCCGACGGTGGTCTTGCCCGCACCCATCATGCCGACCAGGAACACGGAGCGAGGTGACTCGTTCATCGCGCGAAGCGTACGTGAATGCGCACGGCCAAAAAAAGGGCCGCCTCGCGGGCGGCCCTCGTTGAAGCGTCCTGCCTCACTTCATCGCGGCGTTGATCTTCTCGGAGATCACGCGGGGCGTGATGAAGATGATCAGCTCGGTGCGGTCGCTGATCTTGCTCGTGTTCTTGAACAGGTAGCCCACCACCGGGAGATCCCCAAGGAGCGGAACCTTCGTCACGGTGGTCCGTTCCTGCTGCTCGTAGATTCCGCCCAGCACCACGGTGCCGCCGTTCTCCACCAGGACCTGCGTCTGCACGTTCTTCGTGTCGATGGCGGGGCCCGACAGCGTCTCCTGGCCGCGCGTGTCCTTGTTCACCCTGACGTCGAGGAAGATTCCGCCTTCCGGCGTGATCTGCGGCGTGACCTCCAGCTTCAGGACAGCCTTGCGGAATTCGACAGCGGTCGCTCCGCTCGACGTTGCATTCTGGTACGGAATCTCCGTGCCCTGCTCGATCGTCGCCTTGACCTTGTCGGCGGTGACGACGCGCGGACTCGAGATGACCTTGCCGCGGCCATCGGCCTCGAGCGCGGTCAGTTCGAGGTTGATCAGGCGCGTCAGGCTGCTGTTGAACAGCGTCAGGGCGAACTGGCCCGGATTGAAGCCGCCGATGCCGCCCGCCGGAAGGTTGACGTTGCTCGGGACGGTCCGCACGCTGCCCGGCGTGCCCGGAAGCGTGCCGAAGATGTTCTGGCCGCCGATCGCCGACTCGTTGTTGGCCTTGCCGTAGCCGAGGCGCACGCCCAGGTTGCGGCTGAACTTGTCGTCGGCCTCGACGATCCGGGCTTCGATCAGCACCTGCGGGACGGCCACGTCGACCCGCTGAAGCAGCCGTCGCACGTCCTCGAGTCGGGCCGCCGTGTCCTGCACGAACAGCTGGTTGGTGCGCGTATCGACCACGACCGTGCCGCGCTTCGACAACATGCGCTGCTTGTCGTCGGTCAGCAGGCGACGCACGTCCTCCGCCTTCTGGTAGTTGACGACGAATGCCTCGGAGCGCAGCGGCTCGAGTTCGGCGATCTGGCTGCGGGCCTCGAGGTCGAGCTTCTCCTTGGTCGCGATCTCCTCCCGCGGGGCGACGAGGATCACGTTGCCGTTCTTCCGCATGTCCAGTCCCTTGGACTGCAGGATGATGTCGAGCGCCTGGTCCCAGGGAACGTCCTTCAGCCGCAGCGTGATCGTGCCGCCCACGGAGTCGCTCGTGATGATGTTGAGGTTCGTGAAGTCGGCGATCACCTGCAGCAGCGAGCGGACGTCGACGTTCTGGAAATTGAGCGACAGGCGCTCGCCCTGGTAGCCCTGGCGCGATCCCTGGAACAGCCGCGACGGGTCTTCCTTGACCGGTCGCACTTCCAGCACGAATCGCGTGTCGCTCTGGTAGGCGTTGTGCTCCCACAGACCGCGCGGCTCGACGACGAGGCGCGTGTTGTTGCCCTGCTGGCTCGCACTGATCTGCGACACCGGCGTGGCGAAGTCGGAGACGTCGAGGCGCCGCTTCAGCGTGTCGGGCAGCGCCGTGTTCAGGAAGTCGACCACGACCGTGTTGCCCTGCTGGCGGATGTCGACGTTGGTGTTGGGGTCGCTCAGGTCGATGACCACGCGGCCTTCGTTGTCGGCGCCACGGCGGAAGTCGATGCCGCGAAGCGAACGCCCTCCCGTAAAGGCGGCCGGACCGGCCGTTGCCTGGGCCGCCACCGGCGCACCGGCGGCGGTCGCGGCCGCTGGCTCCGGCGCTCCTGCGAAGACGGCGCCCGCCGCCCCGCCCAGCGCGACCAGCACGCGCTTGCCATCC
>Ga0209492_1000236_pt1 | contig 18046 bp, 23 predicted proteins | sample PPLLak12cMay2015_FD_187253 | JGI IMG/M metagenome (GOLD analysis project Ga0209492, IMG submission 187253) | Freshwater sediment microbial communities from Prairie Pothole Lake near Jamestown, North Dakota, USA - PPLs Lake P7 Core (1) Depth... | ecosystem: Environmental > Aquatic > Freshwater >... | reverse complement strand
GCAGGATCATTCCGGTGACGGCCGAGTGCCCACCTCCTCCGCCGCCACCCCCACCCCCGCCGCCTCCTCCACCGCCCCCACCTCCGCCTCCTCAGACCTGTAAGGAAGGCGAGGTCTACAGCACGGTGCTCGGCCGATGCGTGCCGGTGACGACCCCGCCGACGGACTGCGGACCTGGCTATGAGCGCGACCCGGCAACGGGCAACTGCCGTCCAGTCAGGCTTGACGATTGTCCGGCAGGTTCGGTGCGCAATCGCGTTACGGGCAAGTGCGAACCAGCTGCGCCTCCGCCGCCCCCACCCCCGCCTCCTCCTCCGCCCCCGCCACCTCAGACGTGCCCGGAGGGTCAGGTGTTTAGTACGGTGCTCGGCCGGTGCGTGCCGAGAACCACGACGCCTCCCACTCCTCCGGGTGTGGTGACGCCTGCCCCGTCGTCCTTGATGCAGGCGTATGAGCGCATGTTCGGTGGCGACCGTGGCCGTGTGGATCTGGGCCTGTTCACAGGTACTCCGACTGGCACGACCCAGCCCATCGCGTCTACTCCGGGGTCGGTCACGAACGTGACTCGTCCGACTGGACCGACGCAGGCGTTGCCGGGCGTTCCGGGAACCACGTTCACTCCAGGTCAGCCGCAGTTCTTTGGCAACGTCCCAGGAGCCATGCTCCCCGGCACACTGCCCTTCAGCTACAACCCGATCCAGGCGTACCAAGGCCCGATGGTCGGGCAGATGCTGGCGCGTAACCCGAACCTCTCGCCGACCGTCTTGGGCGGTCCGCAGGCGCTTGGTTACTACACGGATCGCCTTGGCAATCGCATTCTCGCACCGGGTGGTGCGTTGATGAGTTTTGCTAAAGGCGGTGAGGCGCGATCGGATTTGCAGAAGCTCGCCAATGGCGGACCGGCGCTGACTGACGATCAGTCCTTTGAGGGCATGAAGCTCGCTCGTGAACAGCAGAAGGCGTTCACCGACACGTTAGCCGTGCTCGTCCAAAACCCCGGCATGTCGTTCTCGAGAGCGGCGCAGCTCACCGGCTATAAGGGCGCTGCCCAGCCGGATGATCCGGGTTATCAGTACCATCGGGACAAGAGCGCCAACTTTGATTGGGGCGCGGATCTTGCGTACGACCCGAACATCTATGCCAATCAGTTCAAGTGGCAAGAGTACATCGCCGCCAACCCTGACTTAGCGGCGGCCGGTATCGACACTCCGTGGGAAGCGGCAACGCACTACTCAAACTACGGCAAAAACGAGAACCGACCCGGCGTGGGCTTTTTGAACTCGGGCGTGGTTGTTCGTCCGGGCGGATATGTGGATTACTCTGGCATGCCGAAACCACCGGATCCTGAAGTGGTCTACGATCAGCTACAGGAATCCCGAGCAGCCCAGGGATACACGCCGCCTCCGGCAGCTCCTGCTGCTCCGTCTCGCCCCACCGCGACGTCCATGCCGCAAGCGAGCTTTACCGCTCAAGCGGCTCCGGCCTCCCAGCCGAGCATCGCTCCGACGGAGAGTCTGTACCGCACGCGCACGCAGGACATCCCGGTGTTCGCGAGCCCTGCTTCGACGTTCCGTATTGGCGACACGTTACAGTCCTCCGCCCCGTACACCGGGCTCGGTGGCAGCACGTACCAGTCGTACATGGACATGTTGCGTCCGCAGCAGCGCACGCAGGGTCAGAATCCGTACGTCCCGATGGTGCAGCCGTTGATGTTTTCCGAGGGCGGCGAAGCGGACAAGGACGACTCTGCCAAGGCGGAGCTTGAGCGGTTGCTCGCGAGCATGCCGGCGCAAGAGACGACGGAAGTGCGTGTGTCGCCGAACGCCCGTAGCGTGAAGCGCACCACTACGAAGTCTGCTGCGACCGATCGCGGTAAGGCGATGAGCATGAGCCTTGAGTCGTTAGCCGCTGGCAAAGGATCAGGGTCCACGGACCAAGGGTCAGCCAGTGAGCAGCTTGCTGCGTTGATGGAAGAGGTCAAGGGCAAGAAGGAAGACGTGAGCAATCTTGCTCGCAAGAACCTAACTCGCTCGACACTTGATCGTGCTGGCCCGTTAGTCGCGCGTCGGTTTGCCGATGGCGGCGAGGCGTCGCGTTACTACGGTGGCTTTACGCCAGATAGCGTCAAAGGCCCTAGCCAAATGCAAAGAACGCTAAGTATCGGCGGCAAGCCGCCGCCACCGGGATACTTCACCACTCCAGATATGCTGGACGTATTGAAGCGGCTGTATGGAACGGCAAAGGATAATCCGGACAATCTGCCCGATGCGTATCAAGACGCTGTTATACAGTCGCAGCTCATGGCCAAGGGCCCTCGTCCGGGTCTGCTTGCTCCGAGTGGCAACTCGCGTCCGACGTTGGATTCCGTCGCTGCGATGGAGTTGGGCAATCGTTATCAGAGCTATCTGAATAACATGACCAACATGCCAAAGGGGGGTGGCATGGTCCGTGATGAACGGCTCGGGGATCAAAGTCTGAACATGGACGTGCCTGGCTTTGCCAAAGGCGGAGAGTCGGTTGCTCCTGGTATAGCAATGGCACTTCAGCAGTTTTTAGAGCGAGCTCCCGCGCAGGTTCGTACGTATGCTGAGTCCGTCCGTGATCCTAGGAAACAGCGCGCACCGTTGACCGAAGGAAGTTTCTCTGCGCAAGAACTTGCGAAGCTGCGTGAGCTGATCGCGATCGCGGAGAGCAATCCTGCGTTGAGCGAGAAGACGGGTAAGCCGCTGCCGGGAGTCGTGGACTACGCGCATCACCGCGAGCAGATCCGTCGCCGCAATCCGAAGACGGGAATGCCGCTGGCGATGTTGGACTCGGACTTCAACGTCGGTGAGTCTGGCAATCTGCGTAACACGCTTGGGCAGTTTGTGTACGAGCGGTTGCCCGATGGCACGTTGGTCGTGAAGGATCGATACGACTACACTGGCGATGTCGCGGAGACATTCAACCCGTTCGTCAAGTACGCCAACTACAAGGGAGTGGATCGCCCGGTTAACATCACGTTGCCTCCTGAAACTAAAAGGAAGAAGTGATGGCCAAGGATCTGAGCAGGATCGTCCCGAGACCGGCGAGCGGTAAGCCGCAGCCGGCTGATCCTAATGCGGGAACGTGGCGCGATCCGCGTCAGTATGATCCGGAGTTCTTGTCACAGATCGGTGGCGAGGCCATCGTCGATGTGTACGAAGGGCTCGCGCAGATGCCCGAGCAGGTCTACAAAGTATTTCGCGGCTTCATGGAGCGTCAGCGCCAGAAGAGCCCGGAAGGGTTGCGTGGTACGGCTGATCCTTATGACACTGCTGCGTACGATGCGGCAGTGCTGGCACTCGAAGGTGCGGCGAAGGAGCCGGTAAAGACCGCAAAGAGTGCGGCAAAGGCCTTGGCCGAGTACGGCAAAGAAGCCGTCTCGAGTCCCGCTGGCATGACGAAATTTTTGGCGGAGAACCTCACACCGCTTCCGCGTGTACCGAGCACAGGTCCTGTCTCGCAGATCGTTCGGCCGAAAGGCGAAGGCATTGTGCTCGATGCGCCGCAGGCGCCCCCTGTTCCGTTTACGGTTACAGGAACTGGCGCAAGTGCCACCACCACCGGCCGTGTACCTAAAGGCTATGTCCCACGCGCTATTTTAAGAGCCCAGGAACGACTGGGTAAGAAACATTCCACGCTGCCCGATGCCAACCTATCGGCTATCAATAACTTTTTACAGACAAAAGTCCGTAACTACTACACCAGACAATTTGGTACGCAGGACGATCCGATCTACAAAGCTATTCGTGAAGGCAAGCTGACTAGCGAAGAACTTGGGGGGCCAGGCGGCATACGCAAATACCTTGCGGACGTTGCAAAGGAAGGGAAGACTCGCGTAAACCCAGAGACGGGGGAATCGCGTTTTTATCCAAGCCCAAACGCCCAGGAAGCCATACAAGACATCAACGCCATCTATGACGAGATGACGGGCATGCGAGGTACGGTACTTGCGCAAGAGACGATCGGAGATCCCGAATACGGTAACCTACTTTCGGATCAAGCCAAGACTGAACTTCAAAGATTAAAGGACGCTACCAAGGATCGATTACTTGGTGAGCGTCTTCGACCCGAAGAAATAAACCCACGAATCGATTACGTGGGATATAGAAATCCCGCTTTTGTTAAACCAGGAAGTTCTCCAACGGAACCCATCCTAAGCAGTCAGTTTAACACGTCAGATGACATGAGAGCGCTCCTCCTGTCAAACCCCAGGCTCTTGCCAAAAGAGCTTCGCACCGCTATCGAAAAGAAGCAGCCGATTTATGACTTAAACCCCCAAGGAGCGCTTAAGAAAGTCCTTGATGAAGAGTCTTTGGTTGACTACCTGGCCACGCTTCCTGTCAACCAGATCAATAACATGCGTTACGAAGACGCTATTCGTGGTTCTGTAAAACTACAGGCTCTACGAAAAGAACGAAAGGCGTTAGTGTCCCGGATTCGCGATAACAAACCTGTTGATGGCAAGCCGTTCCTTGAGGGGGTCAGCGCGCCGTTAGTTTCCTATCCAGAAGGAAGTCCTCTTCAAGGCTACACGTGGCGAAGGCTTGAAAAGCCGGACGCGACGGAACTGGAGGGAGCGTATCTTAAGCATTCTGTAGGGGGCTATGCCGATGACGGAAACTACCCTTCAGAGGACAAAAAGGCCTTTCGCGCAGGAACTATCAAGGTCTATTCGTTACGGGATCCAAGAGGTCTTCCTGTCACGACCGTAGAGGTAAAAGAAATTCCCGGTCTGGGATCAGCAGTCACGCAGGTCAAGGGTGTTGGGCGTGCTACGGGCAACGCATTGCTTAGTAGCCTAGACGATAAAGAGCTGGCGCTATCTACTAATTACGTAGACCCAGCATTGGTTGACTTGTTCAAAAAACTCGACGTGGCGGCGATTCAGGAAAGTGATTACCACCTCCCGCCAAGAGCATTGGCATACAAAGAAGCCGCCAGGACTAAGCCGGTATCTAGCCTTCGCGCCGGAATAGGTGCTCCTCAGCCCATCGGCAGGCCTGAGCCTCCAGCAGTGCAGCAGGGCATCGGCCAACTGCCGCAGGCTCCGCAGGACATACCCGGCGTCGAAAACCTTGCGCAAGGAATGAACAATCAGCAGTTAATGGAATTTGTTCGTCGGCTGTTCCGCGACCAAGATTAACTTGAGTTGTCTTAACAACTCCGATCAACTAGGATACCAACATGCCAATTGATAAAGCTATTAACCAAGCCCCTGCCACGGACATCATCGTGGTAGCGGACGAGGAAGCGGCTGCCCCGGACATTGAGATCGTTCTTGAGGACGATGGCAGCGCGGTTATCGAGATTGGCGAGGCCGAAGCGCAGGAAGTGGACTTCTATGCGAACCTGGCCGAGGTCCTTGAGCCGGAAGCCTTGGCCCGTATTTCGATCGACGTGGCCTCGATGTTCGAGGCCGACAAGGGATCGCGCTCGGATTGGGAGCAGATGTACGCCAAGGGGCTGGATCTGCTGGGCTTGCGCATGGAAGAGCGCACGAAACCTTTCCGTGGTGCCTCGGGTGCGACGCATCCGATGCTGCAAGAGGCGATCATTCAGTTCCAGGCACAGGCTTTCCGTGAGCTAATGCCGGCTGGCGGCCCTGTCCGCACTCAAATTCTGGGCAAAGAGACCGTGGACAAGTTCCAGCAGGCCTCGCGCGTGCAGGATTTCATGAATTATCAGATCACCACGGTGATGGAAGAGTACACACCGGAGTTCGATCAGCTCCTGTACTACACCGGATACGGTGGTTCGACGTTCAAGAAGGTCTATTACGACGCTCAGTTGGGCCGAATGGTGTCCAAACTGTGCTTGGCCGACGACATTTACATCCCGTACAACGGGTCGAGTGTCATTTCGCAGTGCCCGCGCCTTACCCATCGCATTGCGATGGACTCCAACGAGTTCCGCAAGCGTGTTTTGGCTGGCGAATACCTTGATGTGCCGGTGGATTTGGAGCCGACGCCTGTTGATCCGAGCCAAATTCAGGCTGCGATTGACAAAGTGGTCGGTGTTCAGCCGACAGACAGCGCTGGCGAAGTGTTTTTGTTGGAAATGTTGGTCGATTTGGACATTCCGGGCTTTGAAGACCTGGACGAGAATGGCAATCCGACCAAAATTAAGCTCCCGTACGTCGTTACGCTGGCCGATGACACGCTTCGTGTTGTTGGTGTGCGCCGAAACTGGAAGGAAGACGATCCGCTCAAGCGTCGTCGCAACTATTACGTGCACTACGTGCTCGTGGAAGGTCCCGGCGCGTACGGTTTGGGCTTTGTGCACTTGGTCGGCAGCCTTTCGAAGTCTGCAACGACCGCACTTCGTCAATTAATTGACGCCGGCACGCTCGCAAACCTGCCTGCTGGTTTCAAAGCCCGTGGCGCGCGAATCGCGGACGATTCTGATCCGATCCAGCCGGGCGAATGGCGTGACATTGACGCCGGTGGCGCGGAACTTTCGTCGTCACTCTTGCCGCTGCCGTACAAAGAGCCGAGTCAGGTGCTGTTTGCGCTGCTTGGGTTCTTGGTTGATGCCGGCAAGCGCCTCTCCAGCACTGCGGACATGCAGGTTGGCGATGGCAATCAGTACGCGCAGGTTGGAACGACGCTGGCATTGCTCGAACGTGGCTCGATGGTCATGTCGGCAATCCACAAGCGACTGCACTACGCGCAGTCGATGGAGTTCCGACTGCTGTTTGAAGGCTTTGGCGAGTATCTGCCGGATGAGTACCCGTACGAAGTGCCGGGTGCGAGCCGAAAGATCAAGCGCGCCGACTTTAACAAGATGGTGTCGGTGCTTCCGGTCGCCGACCCCAACATTTTCAGCACCGCGCAGCGTATTCAGCTCGCGCAAATGCAGTTGCAGCTCGCTCAAGGCGCGCCGCAAATGCACAACATGTACGAAGCGTATTACCGCGTGTACGCGGCGCTCAACGTACGTGATATCGACGGCATCCTGTTGCCGCAGCACACGCAGATGCCGCGCGATCCTGCGACCGAGAACGCTTCGGTGCTAAACGGCATGCAGTTGAAGGCGTTTGCTGGTCAGCAGCACGATGCGCACATTGCAACGCACTTGATGATGGGCCTCTCGCCGATTCTTCAAGGCAATCCGATGGCCGCGATGGTGCTACAGCAGCACGTTCTCGAACACGTGCGCTTGAAGGCCGAGGAAGACGTCGAGGCCGATCTATTCAAGCTGTACGGAACGGATCCGGATCGCATGGTGTCAGCTATCCAGAAGGAAGGCATGGTCGCCATCAAAGTCGCGCAGTACATGCAAGAAGTTCGCACGATGCAGGACCAGATTGCTGGCACCGCAGGCGGTGGCGAAGACCCGTTGGTCGCGCTCAAGGAGAAGGAGATCGAGCAGCGCGCTGCTGCCGATCAGGCGAAGATCCGACTCAACGAACAAAAGTTGCAACTCGAGCAGCAGAAGCTGCAACAGTCAACGCAGATCGATCGAGAACGCCTGCAATTGCAGGCATCACGGCAAGGAGGTTGATATGCCGCTCAAACGTGGCTCAAGCCAAAAGACGATTAGCTCCAACATCGGTGAGATGGTCGGTTCCTTCAAAAAGAAGGGCAAGATCGGCACCAGCAAGCCTGGCAGCGTGAAGGAAGCGACCAAGCAAGCCGCAGCCATTGCGTATGCGAAGGCCGGTAAGTCGCGAAAGATGGGCAAAGGCGGCGTCATGGGCGCTGTGAAGACCGTCAAGAAGAAGGACGGTAATCGTCCAGTTAAGATTTACTAAGTTGAAGCGCCTCAGAGGGTGCGCACTACCCTCTGCTTTTCATGGAACCCCACCATGCTTGAATTTGCAGAAGCAGTACTGAGAGAAATCAGAAAGCTCCGTGAGAGCTCTGAGAGCATCGTCCTTAACGGCAGCATTGCCGACATGGAGCGTTATCGCTTCATGATGGGTCGTCTCGAAGGGTTAAAGCTGGTTGAGGATTCCGTAAAAGAGTTGCTGAAGAAGCATTCGGATGACCGGTTTTAACCTGACAGGAGACTTATGAGCACGAAAGTCAAAGAGCTGACCGCTTTGGAAAAGAAGTGGCAGGAAGAGGAAGCCACCAGAGTTCCGACTCTGGAAGATGCGTACACCAGTGAAGGCCTGAAGCCGGAGAAGTTGGACGAGTCCGTGTTGGACCGCATTCCAACACCGACCGGTTGGCGTATCGCCATTCTCCCGTACCGTGGTGCGGACAAGACCAAAGGCGGTATCGCGCTTGCCGAGGAAACTCAGCGTAAGCAGCAGGTCAGCACGGTGTGCGGCTACGTCCTGAAGGTAGGTCCGCTTGCTTACAACGACGAGTCAAAGTTTCCCACCGGCCCGTGGTGTGCGGTCGGTGATTGGATCATCTTTGGCCGTTACGCCGGCGCGCGCATTCCTATCGACGGTGGCGAGATCCGCCTGATCAACGACGACGAGGTGCTCGGCAAGGTTGCCGATCCCGAAGACGTCCTTCACATGTGGTAACGGAGAGATCCTATGAACGAACAGCTAGAATTTAACGTGGGCGAGGACGAAGTTCCTGCCACCGTGGAGGTGGCTGAGACAGGCGAGGCAAAGGTCGTTCCAGAAACTTCTGAGCCGACCAAAGCCGAGTCTGCCGCCCCTGAGAAAGAGCTTGACCAGTACAGCGATAACGTCAAGAAGCGTATCGACAAGCTGACCGCGCGCTTGCGCGAGACGCAGCGCCGTGAGCAGGCAGCCTTGGAATATGCCAAGCAAGTACAGGCCCGTGCGCAGCAGCTTGAGCAGCAGTACATCAAGAGCGACGAAGAGCGTTTGACGGAGGCCAAGGGCCGCGTTGAGACGCAGGCTGTGGCACTCAAGCAAATTATCCGCAAGGCCCGTGAAGAGGGCGACGTGGATACGGAGACCGAGGCCCAACAGCGCCTGGCTTCGCTCACGTACGAGCAGAACCAGATCGACATGGCCAACCAGCAGCGAGCAGCGTGGGCCGCGCAGCAACAGGCTGCCGCTCAACAACAAGCCGCCCAGCCTGCGCAGCAACAGCAGCCCAGGCAGGTCGATCCTCGTGTGGAGGACTGGGCCGAGCGGAACAAGTGGTATGGGCGGGACACCGTCATGACCCACGCCGCTTGGGGAATTCATCGTCAGTTGATCCAAGCTGAGGGATTTGACCCCAGCTCTGACGAGTACTATGATGAACTTGACAAACGTATAAGAGACGCGTTTCCCCAGAAGTTTGGGGATAACGGCTCTGGTACGCAGAGCAGAAACCGTAACGTGCAGACGGTTGCGCCTGCCTCACGATCCTCTGGGATCAATAATTCTGCACGCCGCACTGTCAAGTTGACCCCTAGTCAAGTGGCAATTGCTAAAAAGCTGGGCGTTCCCCTTGAGGAATACGCCAAGTACGTGAAGGAGTAAGGAACTATGAGCGACGTTAAAACCCTTAATCGCACTTCCCGAGAAGCTGATGCTCGTGGAAAGTCTGCGCGACGTAAGCCATGGGCTCCGCCTTCTCGCTTGGATGCGCCTCCGGCCCCTGTAGGTTACAAGCACCGCTGGATCCGAGCTTCGGCAGGTGGGGTAGAAGATCGTACGAACATCGCAGGTCGTCTCCGTGAGGGGTACGAGCTGGTTCGTGCGGACGAGTACCCTGACTTCCCGGTTCCAACGTCGGACGATGGTCGACATGCTGGCGTGATCAGCGTGGGAGGCCTTCTTCTTGCTCGTATCCCTGAAGAAACGGTCGAAGAGCGCAATGCGCATTACCGAGGCAAGGCGAGCGACCAAATGCAGGCTGCTGATAACGAGCTCATGAAAAGCAATGCTCATTCGAGCATGGTCATTGAGCGACCGAATCGCAGATCCCGTGTTTCATTCGGCGGTTCCAAAGGAACCAGTGAATAACTTTTTCAGAGGATTAATCAAATGGCAAACGTAGATAAAGCCTTTGGTTTCCGTCCTCTCGGCAATCTGTCTGCGACTGGAGCCCAGAAGCAGTACGGTTACGAGATTGCGGACAATCAATCAGGTGCGATTTTCCAGGGCGACCTGGTGACGATCGTTAACGGTTATGTCGTTAAGTTCCTCCCGGCCACGCATGCTGCGGCGCTGGGTGTGTTCAACGGCTGCTTCTATGTCGACCCGACCACGGGCAAGCCGACTTGGAAGAACTACTATCCGGGCAGCGTCAACATCACCTCCGGCAAGATCGTTGCCGACGTGCTTGACGACCCGAGTCAGTTGTTCATTGTCCAGGCCGACGAGGACATCGAGCAGGCCGATATCGGCAAGAACGCTGACGTCGTTGGAACGGGCGGCAGCACCACCACGGGTGTGTCGACGATGGAACTGGATTCGTCCACCATCGCTGACACGGCGGCACTCAACCTTAAGATCGTTGGCCTCTGGAATGTTCCGGGCAACGCGCTTGGGGATTTTGCCGTGGTCGTTGTGAAAATCAACGAGCACCTGTACGGCAGCACCGGCGTCAAGGCCGTAACCTGATTTATAGGGGCATAAAAAATGGCTATTTCACGTGCACAATTAGTCAAGGAACTCGAGCCGGGATTGAATGCCTTGTTCGGCCTTGAGTACAAGAACTACGAGAACGAGCACGCCGAGATCTACTCGGTGGAGACCTCGGATCGTGCGTTCGAAGAAGAGGTCATGGAGTCGGGCTTCGGTGAAGCTCCGGTGAAGACGGAAGGCGCTGGCGTTGCATACGACCAGGCGCAGGAAGTCTACACCTCGCGCTACACCCACGAGACCGTCGCTCTGGCGTTTTCGCTTACCGAGGAAGCCGTCGAGGACAACCTCTACGACAAGCTCTCGGCGCGTTACACCAGGGCGCTGGCTCGTTCGATGGCTCAGACGAAGCAGATCAAGGCTGCCAGCGTGCTCAACGGCGCGTTCGACACCTCGATCGGCGGCGACGGAAAGCCGCTGTGTGCGCTCGATCACCCGACCCTCTCGGGTCCGGATCTGAAGAACGAGCTCACCACGGCTGCTGACCTGAGCGAGACCTCGCTTGAGCAGGCTTTGATTGACATCGCTGCGTTCATCGACGAGCGCGGCCTGAAGATCGCTGTTCAGGGCTTGAAACTCATCATCCCGAAGGAACTCATGTTTACGGCTGACCGTATCCTCAAGTCGACGCTGCGCGTTGGCACTGCGGATAACGACATCAACGCCGTGAAGAACATGGGCATGGTGCCGCAGGGCTACACCGTGAACCACTTCTTGACCGACCCGGACGCTTGGTTCATCAAGACCGACGCTCCGAACGGCATGAAGATGTTCCAGCGTGTTGCCATCAAGACTGGTTTCGAGGGCGACTTCGATACCGGCAACGTGCGGTACAAGGCTCGCGAGCGCTACAGCTTCGGCTTCAGCGACCCGCGTGGCATCTTCGGATCGCCCGGCGCTGCTTAATCGCAGACGGAGAAGGGGGCCGCAAGGCCCCCTTTCTCTATGCACGTTATTCACGTATAGTCAAATTTCCGGGGATAACCCGGTGCGTCTGACAGCCTCCCCGGCTGACGACATGCAGACAGCCGCACCGAACTCGCATGTGAGGACAATTCAATGGCCCTTAGTACCTTCAGTGGTCCGGTTCAATCCCTAAACGGTTTTGTCACTGGCACCGACTCTTCGCCCGTGGTGGCCACCACCGCCGGCAACATCTCCAGCTCTTACGCTACTTCAACTGCTACGACCGGCGACGTCCGCCTTAGCTACAGTCGCCTCACCGTTGCCAGCACCGGCTCGGGCGAGACTGGCCGTTGGCTGACCCGCGTCACGGCTGCTAACGCTGCCACTGGCGGCACCGTCAACGGTGGCCACATTTCCCTTTCGATCAACGGTTCGGGCACGGTCTCGGGCGCGGGTAACGCGCTGCGTGTGACGATCGGCGGTTCTTCGACGAACCCCGGCGGCACGTTGGCCGCGCTCCAACTCGACAGTGACTTCGCCTCGGGCGGCACTTGGACGAACGCTTCGTACATCCGCTGCACCAACAGCGGTACTGGCACGATCGCGACCTTTGCTGTGCTTCCGAACGCGATGGTTGGCGTCAAGACGGCGGCGGCGGTTAGCCACGTCATTCCGATCAAGAACGCCTCGGGTACTCAGTACTACTTGATGGTGTCTGACACGCTTTAATGGACATCACCAAGGAGTTTCTGCTCGCCGAAATCGCTAAGATGGAAGAGCAACGCAATCACGCTCACGAGGTTGCAATTGCTTGCCAGGCTTCGATCGACACGATGCAGTCTCTGATCCAAAGGTTGGATGCCCCAGAACCGGAGACACCAACATTCTCTGATCTGGGGCTTCCTGACCCCATCCCAAGAGAGGAAGCAGGGCTATGAGTTTTGCAAGTGACGTCAAAGCCAAAACCGTGGTCGCCACTGGCGATGCGGTAAATGGCCGTACGCGTGTTCAAGGCGTGTATTTCACCAATTCTGGGACCGCCTCTGGATTCACCCTCAAGACCGGCGGGGCCAGCGGCACCACCATTCTTGACATTAAGACTCCGGCAGCCGCCGGGGCCTATGACCTCATCATTCCTGATGACGGTATTTTGGCTACCAACGGCGTTTACGTGACTATCGCAGATGCGGAAGTCAAAAGCGTCACGGTGCTATACGTGGGCGGAGCGCCAGCCTAATGCCTGGCTGCATGGGCGTTGCCATGCGGGGCGGCGGTGCCGTCCGCAAAGGCATGGGCATTAAAACTTCGGTTAAGAGCGGTAATTTCCGCCCGACGAAGCAAGGTGCCGGCATGACCAAAAAAGGTGTTGCCGCCTATCGCAGAGCGAACCCCGGAAGCAAGCTTCAGACGGCCGTGACGGAATCCAATCCGGGTCCTGCTCGGGCAAAGCGACGTAAGTCGTTTTGTGCACGTTCCGCCGGTCAGATGAAGATGTACCCAGAAGCGGCCAAGGATCCAAACAGTCGGATCCGACAGGCCCGTCGGCGATGGAAGTGTTAGTCGATGGAAATCATGATCTGGAACATCATCCTGTCAGCGATAGTGACCGGGATGGGATTCATGCTAAAGGGTAAGTTTGATGAACTGGCTCGGCTGAACATATTGCTCAACCGGACCCGTGAGGAGATTGCGAGAGATCACATCACTCGCAGAGAAGTGGACGATAGGATCGAGAAGTTTGTCGCACATGTCGACCAGCGGTTCAATCGTCTTGAAGCTAAACTGGACGAAATTCGTACTACGAGGGATTAACAATGCCTGGCAAACTCAAGATGGTCATGAAAGGCGGTAAGAAGGTTCCTTCTTTCGCTGCTGATGGCCTTGGTAAGATGAAAAAGGGCGGCATGGCCGATAAAAAAGGCCGTGCCATGAAGAGCAAGAGCAAGGACGCGCGCGGTCGCGCGATGCGAGGGTACTAACATGGCCGGACGTGGAATGGGCGCAGCCGTTCGCGGTGGTGGCGCTGTTGGAAAAGGTCCCAAGAACCACATGGTGTCGGAGCCCAGCATGAAGACCGGTAAGGTCGTCATGGCTGCCAAGGGCGGTGCTATGAATCAGCACAAAAAGATGGCCATGGGCATGATGGGCGGCGGCATGGCTACCGGCTACAAGAAGGGCGGTATGGCCAAGAAGAAGGTCAAAAAGATGCGCTACGGCGGGTCTTGCGGCTAATCGATGGCTACTTCTGGCACAACAGACTTCAACCTGTCGATTGACGACTTGGTTGAAGAAGCATTTGAGCGTTGCGGCATGCGGCCGACGAGCGGTTATCAGCTCAACTCCGCACGTCGCTCGCTCAATTTGCTGTTTCTGGACTGGGCCAATCGCGGCTTGAATCTTTGGACCATTGAGCAGGCTACTTATACCCTGACTCAGGGTGTCAATGAGATTACGCTTCCGTCGGATACCGTTAACGTCTTGGAGGCGATCATTCGCCAAAACAGCCAAGGCATTAACAGCGACGTGTACATCGAGCGTATCAGCCGCGAAGACTATTTGAACGTACCGGATAAGACTTCGGAAGCGCGTCCAGCACAGTTTTATGTGCAACGCGCCAATCCGACCAAAGTCTTTTTCTATCCGGCGGCGGATCAGACGTACACCTTTGTGTACTACAAGATTCGTCGAATCCAAGATGCCGGCGTGTACACGAACGAGGCGGACATCAACTTCCGCTTCCTGCCGTGCTTGGCTTCTGGGTTGGCGTATCAACTTTCGTTGAAGTTTGCCCCAGATCGCACAGCAGCCCTCAAGGCGATTTACGAAGAAGACTTTAACCGTGCGGCCATGGAGGATCGGGACACTGCGAGTGTGCAGTTCATCCCGGACATGGGGGTCTAAATGGCCTACGCAACTGGCAAGTTTTCATACGGGCTGTGCGACTACTGTGGGCAGCGGTATGCCTACAACACCCTGCGCAAAAACTGGCAGGGGTATATGGTCTGCCCGGACGATTATGAGCCGAAGGAGCCGCAGCTTGAGCCATTGCGTTACCGAGGGGACGCGATCGCTCTGCGCGATCCACGGCCCGACAGAATTGAACCGGTGTCCGTGTTCGTTGGCGCTCCGGGCTTTACTGCTTTCCAAAGCTACGGTACGGCGCGTAATACGAACGATATGCGCCCTTACATTGAAGGGCAGGCTTTGATTGCCCAAGGCGTAGTGGGGTCAGTTTCGGTGGCTACATCATGACGTACGACGAATTAGTCACGAACATCCGTAACTACACCGAGGTGAACGCTAACGTGTTCACCAATGCGGTGATCAATACGTTTATTACGATGGCGGAGAACCAGATTCTCCGCGAGATCGACCTGGACGTGTTCAAGCTCGAAGTGTCGGGAAACATGACCTCGGGCAACAAGTTTTTGACTGCACCGAGCGACATTTTGACGCATCGGTACATGATGATTACGTCCGGAACCAACCAGATCTTCCTGGATTTCCGTGATACGTCGTTCATGAAGGAATACTGGCCAAACGGGGCCACCACCGGTACACCAAAGTACTATTCGGTGTGGGATCAAAACACGTTCTACATTGCCCCGACGCCGAATGCGAATTTTTCCGTCGAACTGGGGTATATCTACCGTCCGGCCCAGTTGTCTTCAACTACGCCGACGACGTGGATCAGCACCAATGCGCCGGAAGCCCTGCTTTATGCCTGTCTTATTCAGGCCTATAGCTACACCAAGGGTCCGGACAACATGCTTCAGTACTTCACGAATTCGTATCGTCAGGCGATCCAGGGCCTCGGCATCGAGCAGCAGGGACGTCGCCGACGCGACGAGTACCGCGATGGTATGATTCGCTTGCCGCTTAAATCGGAGTCGCCCGGCCCATGATTAATGTTTCATCTCCCGTCCTAGTCGGCGGGGTACAAGTCCAGACCACCCAGAGTCGTGGGTGGACGACGGAAGAGCTTGCCCAACGGGCGGCCGACAAGATTGTCTATGTAGGCGATCGGTCTCACCCGGCCATCCGTGAGCAGGCACTGGCGTTCAAAGAAAGCGTGAGACAGGTGGTTTCCTTTTATTTGAAGGAAGCCGTCGAGCAAGACCGGATCACGGTGGCTAATAAGCTCCGTGAGGCGGGACACCCAGAGCTGGTCCATTTGTTAGGAGAATAGAGATGGCATTTTCAGGCAACTTTATGTGCACCAGCTTTAAGGTAGAGCTGATGCAGGCTGTGCACAACTTCACCGCAAGCACGGGCAACACCTTTAAGCTCGCGCTGTACGACAACAATGCCTCGTTTACGGCGGCGACCACCGCGTACACGTCGAGCAATGAGGTCGGTAACTCCGGCACGTACTCGGCTGGTGGCGGTACGCTGACAAACGTCACGCCGACTTCAAGCGGCACGACGGCGTTTACGGACTTTGCGGACCTGTCGTTCACGAGCGCGACGATTACGGCCTACGGTGCGTTGATTTACAACGACACGGCGGCGGGGGATCCGGCGGTTTGCGTGTTGGACTTCGGCGGTGCAAAGACCTCGACTAACGGCACGTTCACGATCATCTTCCCGACGGCAGATTCGACCAGCGCGATCATCCGCATCGCCTAATTAAGAGGCGGAAGTGACCGATGCTGTCGTTGCCTTCCAGGGGTGGAACGCTTCCGGTGTAGGCTGGGGCGACGATCCTTGGGGTGAGAGCCTCGCGGCACTTCCGACGGGGACGGGCGCTGTTGGCTCGGTTGTTGTTGCAGCCGATGCCAACGCCAGCGTAACCGGGCTTTCTGCTATCGGGGCCGTAGGCTCTGTAGTCGTTGAAGCAGGAAGCGATGTCAACGTAACCGGGCTTTCCGCCACAGGAGCCGTAGGCACTGTAGCCATTACCGGCACAAGTGTGGTGTCCGTAACGGGCCTCGCTGCTACAGGTGAAGTCGGCACCGTTGTTGTTGAAGCTGCCGCCAATGTCTCTCTTACTGGCGTTCAAGCTACGGGTCAGGTCGGTGATGTCCTGGTCGTTCAGGACATTGACGTTAACGTCACCGGAGTATTTGGCACAGGCGAAGTCGGCACTGTCACGGTTTCCGCCGCTGGCTCGGTCGACGTCACGGGCGTCTCTGCTACGGGGGACGTGGGCTCCGTAGTTATTGGCATTGGAGTCCCTGTCACCGGGGTTTCTGCCACCGGCTTTGTTGGAACCGCAGCGGTAACAGGCGACGCCAATGTCACCCTGACGGGTGTTTCTGCCACCGGCTTCATTGGTCAGGCCACTGTTGCCGCTGGCGCAGTGGTAACAGTCACAGGTGTTTCTGGAACCGGTCAAATCGGGGCGGTTTCGACCACCGCAGGTGCAAATGTTCTTCTTACCGGCGTTTCTGCCACAGGCCAGGTTGCAAATGTTCTGGTCTGGGGAGTCATCAATGACAATCAAACCCCTGATTGGGTTATAGTCAACGATGGTAATACGATGGTCTGGACGCGGGTGCTTACTTAATAGGACGGAATCATGGCTAGTACGTATTCAACCAACCTGAAGATCGAGCTGCAAGCGACCGGCGAAAATTCCGGCACCTGGGGTACGATCACCAACACCAACCTCGGCACCGCGCTCGAGCAAGCCATCGTCGGCTACGGCAACCCAAACTACGCCTCCGACGCTAACCTGACGTTGACCTACACGGACACCAACGCCGCACAGGCGGCTCGTGCGCTGGTCCTCAACGTCACTTCGGGCGTGAGCCTCACGGGCACGCGCGAACTGGTCGTTCCGACGATCCAGAAGCAGTACATCGTCCAGAACAACACGACCGGTAGCCAAAGCATCACGGTCAAGACCTCTGCCGGCACCGGCATCACGGTCCCGAACGGTCGTAAGGCACATCTTTACGTCAACGGCACCGACGTCATCTACATGGATGACTACGTAGACATCAACGGCGGTGCGATTGACGGCACGCCGATCGGCGCGAACAGTGCCTCGACGGGTGCATTTAGCACGTTGTCTGCTTCGGGTAACGTCACCCTCTCCGGCGGCACCGCCAACGGCGTGTTGTATCTGGACGCCAGCAAGGTAGCGACGAGTGGATCGGCTGTTACTTACAACGGCACGACGTTTACCACGACTGGCGCTGCAAACTTTGCAACGTCGTCTGGGAATGTTGTCGTTGGCGCAACCTCTATTTCTGGTTGGCCGAACGGAAAGTTATTAGTCAAACAATCAAATGCAGGCGTTGACGGCGGATTTTCAGTAACTTCATCTTCAAATGCCAATACAACCTATTTCAGCCACACCGGAACGCTTGCTGCTATTGGTGCTGATTACGGAAGTGGCGGCTCATATACCCCGCTAACTTTCCTTACCGGCGGCTCCGAACGGATGCGCCTTGACACCACCGGCAACCTCGGCCTTGGCGTGACGCCGGGGGCTTGGGCAGGAAAAGCAATCCAGATCGGAACATATAGTGGTTATGGCATTGACGGAAACGGCAATGCGTTTATGGCGAATAACGCCATAAATACTTCTTCTAGTAGTTATGTTTATGCCGCAAGTAGTTTAGGAGCAACTCAATACAGGCAGGCTTTTGGCGTACA
>Ga0209492_1000235_pt1 | contig 18057 bp, 21 predicted proteins | sample PPLLak12cMay2015_FD_187253 | JGI IMG/M metagenome (GOLD analysis project Ga0209492, IMG submission 187253) | Freshwater sediment microbial communities from Prairie Pothole Lake near Jamestown, North Dakota, USA - PPLs Lake P7 Core (1) Depth... | ecosystem: Environmental > Aquatic > Freshwater >... | reverse complement strand
TATTCGATCAGTGATTCACGAGACTCATGGAAACTTTGAAGCTACAAAGAAAATATTTGTAAATAAATTCCCTACAACAGATGATGATGTTATTGTTGTCTATGCAAACGCTCTAGGAAAAGACAATAACGGTGCTCCTATTCGCCGTAGTTATTATAACAAGTTCTATGGAGTTGACGAGTTGACTGGAATTCAATCAACTACAGCTGGATCGGGAGTGGCTGTTCTTGAATTAATGATTACTGGAAAAGTATCCGGTATGATTAATCACTCGGACATAAATTTAAAGGACTTTGTTTCCACAGAGTCCTTTAAACGGTATTACAGCACGAGTAAATAATTACTCTTCGAACGGTAGTTTACCTCTTAACTTTTTCCACCACGACTGTTTTTCGGGTGCTTTAGCCACAGGTTGCGATTGTTGTGGGCTAGGCATAGGATCTACAGCCTTTGCTGGTTTATTTGCAGTTAATCCTGCAAAAATCTGGAATTGACGCGGCGGCATGCCGTGTTTATGAACATAATAGTCAAACGCCCACTTTACTCCGTGTTCTTTAATCGAGTCCTGTACCATGTCGCTGAGGCGAACTTCACCTTTTCCCTGAGTGCTCGACTTTGGTGCCTTGGTGTACTTCTCTGAATCACCCTGCCAAGGGCCGCGATATTCCTCATCCACTTCTCTGTTATGTGCAACAGTCAGGCCGGGCTTGTTTAGTTTAACCATATCACCCTTGGCTTGAACAACACTCTGGAATATTAGTGGAAACCCGATCATTTCTCCCATATCTTCCTTAGGGCCCAAGACATATCTTCCGTTTGGACGGAGACCGGCTTCGTTCGCTTCACCGGGGGACATTGTAATGCATGGTAGCTTAGTGGTTGTGGCCGTTATCTTGTCTTTCTGATTTCTAGGATGAGATCTCTTTAAACTCTTCATAGGCTCTGTAGAAATCATCAACTTAGGGCCATCGTTATCTGCAAGTATGTTGGCATAGAACTCGTGTCCGAATTCTTTGGCAAAATTTACATTAAAGTCAATTGTTACATTACTACTTGACTCTTTAGATGTGCCGCCGCCTTGTTTGATCCACTCTTCAGCTTGAGACATAGCAGACTTGTCATCCATTGCCTCGCCTTTTTGCATAATTGTATCTTCTTGGCCTTTCTTTCCAGGCTTCATTACTTGCCAGACTACTCTCTCACCGGGCTGTGAAGCAGGACGATAGCGTATAATCCAGCCGTGATATTCGATGTTGACTGGTGGTTTCCGTGCAGCCGCCTTTTTCTCATCATGTTGCTTAGTTAGGATATTTGTAATAGCATCCTCGTTTGTACCCTTACCTGCATCGGGGTCGTCTTTTCTAGCACCAGTTCTTGTGTTAATTTTCTGGTTGGCTACAGCAACACCCTGGACTGATTTAGCAAGTTTTCTTAATGGACGTTGCTTGAAGCTATCATTTGATTTTGCTGCATCCTTGTATGCTTGCATCTTCCCGACACTTAACTCATTTAATTGAGATTCTTCCCAGCGTGCCTTAACTTCGTCGAGTACCTTTTCGTAGCTTACATCAACGGCCGGCGCCGAACGATTAATACCGCCCATTGTACCTTCTTCTGTCTTTTTCTTGGCATCATTGTCAAATTGTTTCTTTGTTGCCTTGACAATTCCACTGAAACGCTTATTTCCACGCCCGTAATCGCCGGACTTATCCGCGGCTCTGGCGTCTTTTGCAGCAGCAGTCTTATATTTTGTTAAGAGTTCGGTAGAAACCTCGTCAATTTCTTCATCTTCGAACATTTCATCATCTTGATCGGCGAGTTTTTCCACCACAGTAACGTTTTCAATGGTATTTCTCATGTTTCTACCATCAGCTGTAGTAAAATAGACATAACCATCTTCGACTTTGGTAACTTTGCCCTCGAGTTTTGGTGTTCTGATAGCATCACCGGGGACAGGCAGGTCCGAACCTTCCTCCATCGGCTTAGAAGTTTTCATCCATTCATCGTGATTAAACGGTTGGGTAGGATACTTCGGGTCAGCAGGGGCCTTATTTAGGGGCGCAGCATGCTTTCTCCAAGGGCGATTATCGTCTTCCCTTCTCCCCGAGTCAAATTGATCAATCTTCATGGTCAGAATCCTTTTCGTTTAGACTATTTATCCATTATTTGATCTATTACTTCACTTTGTATATAATGACTAAACAGTATGGCTAAATACTGATCCAGCGGTAAATCCAGCAGGATAATATCAGGAGAAAAGCATGATATCAGCAAAGCTTCTCCTTGCATATCTTTTACAGACAGTAGGAATTGTCGGTACAGATGTTGACACGTCAAAAGTAGATTTGGATCAGGCATATTGCCTGGCCCAGAACATATATTACGAGTCAAGGAACGAGGATATAAAAGGACAATTTGCGGTAGCCTCGGTTACCCTAAACAGAGTTAACGACCCGCGCTATCCATCAACGGTCTGTGAGGTTGTAAAACAGATTACAATTTCGAAGGTGACAAAAAAGCCAGTTTGTCAGTTTTCGTGGTACTGTGAAAAAGATAAGAGAGGAAGAGATCTGCCTGTTAAGAATAAGGACGGATCTATAAACCAAATAGTAATAGACCAATTTCAGGTGGCCAGCATGGTAGCAATTACTGCACTGAGTTCTAAGGTAGAGGATAATACAAAAGGTGCCACACATTTTCATAATCCGTTCACAAGTTTCCCACCCTGGAGACATGAGTTAAAGAAGACAATGAGAGTTGGAAATCACGATTTCTATAGATGGGATTAGAATGTCATATAACGATCCGGCACCTGACAACTGGAGATCAGACCCCGGGCTTTCTTCTGTTTCTTTATACAAGAAAAGGTTTGCCCTAATACCTGTAAAATGTTCGTCCGGCGAGTCTGTATTATTCAAGTCATATTATAAGAAATTTCTAATATGGACTCACGGTGATACAGCTAATCTAGTAGAGGAAAACTACCTTCATACCGACTTCATTGAGAACATCACTGAGTCAGAGTATATAGTCAGAAAGTTAGCCGAAACTCTGTGACCTGCCCATAACTACAGCGTAAAATCGTTTCGTAGTCAAGGGGCATAGATGCAAAATTTCATAGATTTAATTCAAGATATACTTACCAATGGTGTAGATAAGTCGGACAGAACCGGGATAGGTTCTAAGGCAGTATTCGGTAGACAACTTCGCTGGGATCTTTCCGACGGTTTCCCAATTATCACGACCCGCAAAGTTCCTCTACGTATAGCGTTTGAGGAGACCATGTTCTTTTTACGTGGGGAAACCAATACCAAACTCCTTGAGGAGAAGAAAATCAATATCTGGAAGAAGAATACTTCCAGAGAGTTTCTTGATGGCCGGGGCCTGCATCATTTGCCCGAAGGTGATATGGGTAAGGGCTACGGCTATCAATGGCGACATTGGGAGACCATGGATGCAAAGATGACCTGGAGTTGGTCCGACGAAGAAAATATCGAACGTGTAAAACGCGGCCCTGAAGTTGACCAAATTAGAGAACTCTTGGAGGGTATTAAGAAAGATCCTTTTGGACGTCGCCATGTTGTGACAGGGTGGAATCCCGGACAATTACATGAGATAGCTTTGCCGCCGTGCCATATGCTACATATGTATTCTGTGACACCCGATAATAAACTACACACGTCTTTTGTGATGCGCAGCAACGATGTCCCGTTTGGACTGCCGTTTAACATTATGGGATATGCACTTCTTAACCATATTTTTGCAAAACACCTGGGCCTGACTCCGGGTGAGCTTGTCTATATGGGGTGGGATGTTCATATCTACCAAAATCAGATGGATATGGTTCGAGAACAGCTCACTCGTACCCCGAGAAAGTTACCCACTTTTAATATTAAAAAGGATCTATCCACTTTTGAAGATATCATGAACTTGCAGTGGGAAGATGTCGAGCTTATCGGATACGATCCATATCCGGACATTGCTGATAAGCCGGAGATGGCAACATGAATCAGATTACAGACGAGCAATTTCAGAAGATTACTCTGATTGATAGACTATTTGGGTCAATAAGTGTTGAGAAACTAAGAGATTTTGTCGAATCTGAGCAGATTGTTTCAAGACTAACAGGTGTTGAGGATAATCCTCAACTTTTGCTTACACTGATACATGAACGTGACCTTCTGGCAGCCGACAATGCACAGCATAAACAAGATATTCTTTCGTTAAGGAGCGACGTTAATAGTCTCATCAAGGCACTGTCGCAACTTTATAATCCATATAGCAGTGAGCTAAATGACCTAAAAAATAAGCACGGCATTTACTAACGGATAAATAGTTTTGTCACACAAAGGTGACAAATTTCAAAACTAATATCCGCTTAAGGAAGGATGCCAAAATGTCATACAACAAAACAAAATGCGACCCGCATCTGGGTAAACAAATTCATGAACATCTAGTAAAGTGTGGAGTAGAAACTCCTGTGTTTGATACTACTCTTGACCGTAAGGACAAGATTGATCTTATTGAAAAGCACTTTGCAGTCATTATGGAAACACTAGGATTGGATCTTTCAGACGACAGCTTGAATGAAACACCAAAACGTGTTGCCAAAATGTATGTAAATGAAATCTTCTGGGGTCTGGACTACGAGGCATTTCCAAAATGCACGGCAGTAGACAATAAGATGAAGTACGACGAAATGGTCGTAGAGAGAAACGTTAATGTGCAATCAAACTGTGAGCACCACTTTGTTATCATTGATGGATTAGCTACAGTTGCTTATATTCCTAATAAGAAAGTATTGGGTCTGAGCAAAATCAACCGAGTAGTTGAATATTTCAGCAAGCGTCCGCAGATTCAAGAAAGATTAACTGAGCAAGTTTATCATGCCCTGCAATTTATTCTTGAAACTGACAATATTGCAGTTGTTCTACATGCACAGCACTTCTGTGTCAAGAGCCGCGGCGTGGAAGATACAGGGTCGAGTACAGTTACAAGTAAATTAGGCGTAGTCTTTAAGACTGATCCAAATGTCAGAACTGAATTTATGGGCCTAGTGGGAATAAGGAACTGATCATGCAACCAGTAAGCTATAAATATACCAGCACCAAAGAATATCATGATGCATTTCCGTGTGCCTACCGTCAATGGAGATCTGATAGCCATTGTAATTTAATACATGGCTATAGCTTCTCGATGAAGTTCTACTTTGGTACAAACGACCTCGATGTAAGAAATTGGGCTGCTGACTACGGCGGCCTCAAAGATCTTAAGGGAATTCTCGAGGACCAGTTTGATCATACGTTGATTGTGGCCGCCGATGATCCCGAGATGGCTACCTACAAGCTTCTTCAAGAAAAGAAGATGGCTAAGATTGTGGTATTGCCTAAGTTGGGATGCGAAGGATTGGCCGATCAGCTTTATAAGTTTGTCAATGGTGTATATATAATAGATTATTGGGGTCCCGGCGAGGCATCAAGGTTGTGGTGTTATAGAGTCGAAGTTCGGGAAACACAATCTAATATGGCTTATCGTGAAGGCCACCGAGAATGGAACGAAGACTTGTTTGAGTAATGGTGTTTGACTTCCTTGTGAATATCAGTTAGAATACACAAGGAGGTAAATCATGGCCATAACAGAAATTAAGTCACCCACTAAGGGTATTATTGGATATCTGCACGAAGTAGAGTGCAATGAACCCAATAGTATCCTTATCTTTCAATTGCCCCGAACTACTGTTCAAATAAGTGAGTCTTATGTTAAAGGTGCAATGGATTCAATTAAGAAATCGTTGCCAGAAGGTAGAACTGCACTTATTATTGGGTGTGATGTTAATGTCTACGAGTTAGCCGAAGCTGATGCAATTGTTATGAAATTAAAAGGGTTAATTTGAATAAAATAACAAAAGAAGAGGCATTAGAGCTCTTAAAGAAAGTCATGGGCCCGCCTACTAGAGAACTCATAGGTGATGAACATGCTCATACTTGGTTAGTCTTGCAGTTCTTAGAACCCGTGTATGTAAGTAACAATCAAAGCTCAATTACCGAAATATATCATCAGGCCGGTAAGGTATATCATGTCCATTATTTTACAATGGCCGAAGAACCAATGATAGAAGAAGTTGAACAACTCCCCGGAGAGTCGATAAATATCATATGATATTTGCACTATTAACTCTTCTCACCTCGTTAGCCTTAGCCACCGTTGCAGGATGGTTTTCAATTGTCGGTTTTATGGCAATCTATGCAGGTGCACCAATTCCAGCACTCATTATGGGTGCAACAATAGAATCTGCCAAACTCGTATCTATTAGCTGGATATACAGAAATTGGCAATATATTAACTGGAAATTAAAGGTTCCTTTAATATACTTTATTGTTGCATTAATGGTTGCAACAAGCATTGGCGTCTTTGGATTTTTATCAAAGGGGCATCTGGAGCAAGGTGCAGGCACAATTGATAATTCATCAAGAATTGAAACACTTAACTATCAAATTCAGAGAGAAAAGAATTTAATTGCCGATAATGAAAAAATGATCGGGCAATTAGATGCAACTGTTAATTCTTTTCTCGGAAAAGATAGAGCTGATAGATCACTCTCAGTTAGACGTAGTCAAGCGCCGCAACGTAAGCAGTTAAGAGAGGACAGTGACGCCGCCCAGAAGCGTGTCGATACATTAAGTGAGGAAAAGTTTAAGTTAGAATCAGAAGTTAGAAAGATGGAATTGGAAGTAGGCCCTATTAGATACATAGCAGAGCTATTCTACGGCGTCGAGGAGAATGCAACAAAAAATATTGAAGCAGCAGTCAGAATATTCACATTACTACTAGTGTCGACACTTGACCCTCTTGCAGTTATACTATTAATAGCCGCTAATCACACATTATTGCGACTCAAGGATGAGAAAGAAAAGAAGACCACAGCGACTGAACATGATGGACGTGCCGTCAACGAAACCACCAGTGGTTGGGAAACGCCTCGCAAAGCAAATGATGAAGTCGAGGAAGTATCTATTAACAATAATGCCGTCGAGTTTCAATCAAATATACAAGTTCCAGTTCGGGGGACTGAAGAAGGCGAGGTATCTCATTCGGTATTGCAGGAAGCTGTGGAAGAGTTAGATGAAGAAAAGAAAACTACTGCAGACGAGAGTAAAAGCTTTCCAGAGATATTATATCCAGTCGCCGCGCAGGAAGGCAAAGACGAGGATAACGAGGAGCCGACTGATATCATACGTGAAATACTCAAGGGGTCACCAGCGCCCGCCGTGCAAGAGCACGAAGAAACGGTATCTAAGGTAGACCTAGAAGAGTTAAAGTCAGCATTAGGGAAGTTTTCGGATAAAAACAAAAACTCTCTCCCGGTTGTGCGTCAGCCACAACCCTCGAAGGTGATATTTCATGAAGAAGTATCGTCGCCCACCACTAACCCCGAGCCGACTGTATATCGAGACACAGTAATGAGAGAACTGTTGGGCAATGAGTCACATTTTATTCCAAAGAAAGTAAATGAAGGAAGTCTGCCGGAGATGGAAGTACCTGTAGATCATGCAGCGCACAGCCTTAATAAGGATGTTCAGCCTAAGGATGTCAATAAGTACAGTTATCCGAAAGCTCTAAGTTGGTTAACGGAATTTAAGAGGATCTAATATGGATAACGTCGAAGGCACTACCATTAAGAAAGTTATCAATTGCTCGTTCTGTGGGAAAGATCGTCATCAAGTTGAGCAAATGGTTGAAGGTCCAGAATTTAGCGGCAAGAATATATATATTTGCAATGAGTGCGTAGATGTTACATACGAAATTCTACATAAAGAAGAGGATGTAGTAGTTAAGAAAAAGAAGGAAAAAATTCCTTCGCCAGAACAGATTAAACTTGGCCTTGATGAATACATTATTGGTCAAGATAAGGCTAAGATTGCTGTGGCCGTCGCCGTCTACAACCATTATAAACGCATACATGGAACGTCAAAGACAGAAATCGAAAAGTCTAACCTTTTGATGGTCGGTGAATCGGGGTGTGGCAAGACATTAACAGTTAAGACAATTGCTAAGATGTTCGATTTGCCATATGTTATTGCAGATGCCACTACGCTGACCGAGGCCGGCTACGTAGGAGAAGATGTGGAAAATCTCATCAAGCGTCTTATTCAGAATGCAGGAGATGATTTAGAAAAGGCCAGCAGAGGAATTATTTTTATTGATGAAATTGACAAGAAAAGTAGGAAAAGCGAGTCATCTACAGTAACAAGAGATGTATCGGGTGAAGGTGTACAGCAATCTTTACTTAAAATTATTGAAGGAACTGTAATCAAGGTAGAAGACGGATTTGAAGAGCCCGTGGACTTTGATACAAAAAATATTCTGTTTATTTGCAGCGGTGCATTTGTTGGATTAGATGAAATTATTCGTAAGAATCGAGCTAAGACAAGTATCGGCATTGGTGCTACATTAAATACAAAAATTCCGTTCTCTCAAACCGTTACAGATGTTCGTCCAGACGATTTTATTAAATTCGGTCTTATCCCAGAGTTTATCGGTCGCCATCCAGTGACAGTCGTGTTCGATGATCTTACACCGTCAATGATGGTTAGGATTCTCAAAGAGCCTAAAAATAGTATTGTTAGCCAATTCAAGGCCCTGTTCAAATATGAAGGCATTGCCTTAGAGTTCGATGATAAATACCTACTGAATGTAGCAGAAGAATGTCTGAAACAGAAGGTTGGTGCAAGAGGGTTGCGCTCAATCATGGAGAAGGATCTCCAGGCTGTTCAATTTGTTCTGCCCCGACTAGCAAAGGAAGGAGTCAACAAAGTTTTTGTTGATTCAACTGGGACAATTAAACATGTTTACAAGGCAAAGAAACGAGCAAGCAATGAGCAATAAATATAAAGACTCAAAGAAGCACCGCGGCATTACAGTTGAAGTACGCAACGACGATTTCAGTCGCGCTTTGCGCACCTGGTCGAAGAAAGTTCAGGACAGCGGCCTTCTGCAAGAAGTGAAGGAACGCATGTCTTTCGAAAAGCCTGCAGTTGCTAGACAGCGGCTTAAGAAGCAAGCTCGTAAGCGTTGGGAACGCAAGGTCGAAGAGATGATCGATCTCGGTGCATGGCACAAAGATAAGAATTATTGATAGTTCGTTAACTATCGCACACAAATGGGGCCTTAGGGCCCTATTGTTGTCTATCCGGGTTGACTTAGACTCGCTATTATATTACATTCAAGTTTGCGTTAATACATGGCCTTAGGGTGTAACGCATCGAACCAGGATGGTTCGGAAAATTATGCGTACAATAGTTAGATAGGCTAATTAACGTATATAGTGACGGTGACGTCATGTAGTCAAATAACGTAAAGGAAACAAATCATGAAAAAGAGTCTTTTGGCACTAGCTGTCTTGATGGCTATGGGTGGATCGGCATTTGCTGACTGCGGTGGCGGAAATGGGTCATCCGACCCTCCGTCCAATGGCTGTAAGCCGACAACCCCTGTAACCCCGCCAAGCGCAGGTGGCGCAGGTGGCGCAGGTGGCGCAGGTGGCGCAGGTGGCGCAGGTGGCGCAGGTGGCGCTGGTGGCTCAACTGGTGCAATTACGAATACAAACACTGCCAATGGCGGTGCCGGTGGTTCATCGTCAGCCGGTGCTGGCAACGTTGGTAACGTTGGCAGCTTTAGCTCAGTCAAAAGCCTGTCGCCGGAAGCAACTGCGAACAGTACCAATCTGAACACCAATGCAAACACCAGCGTCAATACCAACACTGCTGCACAAGGCCAGCAACAAGGGCAGGCCATCGTTGGTTCTGGCAATAGTTCTACTGTCGTCGGTGTTAGCACCAAGGGTACTGTCGGTAACGTATCCGGTGGCAGTGTAACTGTTGCTGCTGGCGCCGTACAAAATAGCGTAAATACCAGTGGAACAGTCGGGAATGTGTCTTCTACCTCCGCAGGTGGCGCGGGCGGAAGTGCAACTATTGCTAGTGGTGCGGTTCAGAACACCGTTAGCACAGCAGGAACCGTCGGAAATGTTTCTTCGACCTCGGCCGGCGGCAGCGCATCCATTGCTGAAGGTGCGGTTCAGAACACCGTTAGCACGGGTTCCCAGAGTCTCTCGGTTAACACCGCTGGAACTGTTGGCTCACTTGCTACAGGTGACCAGGCCAACAGTCAAAGTGTTGTGATTGGCGACAATCAGTACACGGTAGATGCTGCTAAGGTCAGAGCTGACGCTGACAGGGATATTGCTAATCTACAAACCGGCACCACAGGTACTCGTGGTGTTGCCGATAAGGAGATCGCCGGTATCAATGCCGCTGCACAGACTGAATCCGCAAGAACACTGGCAGATGCACAGGTCCGTTATGCAGAAATCATGAAGACAACTACAGTGAAAAACACACCTAGCGTCGATGGTCCTGCGCTGACAAGCTCGAACGATACTTGCATGGGATCAACATCAGGCTCGGCCAACGTACCGGGCATTGGTATTGGTTTCGGTACAAGTTGGGTCGATAACAATTGTAAGATGCTGAAGAACAGTCGCGAACTCTGGAATATGGGTATGAAGGCTGCTGCATTGGCTCTTATGTGCAAAGACCCCGACAACAAGGAAGCTCTTGAAATCACCGGGTTTGTCTGCCCACAGACTGCCAAGGAAAACGCAGCTAAGTCTGCCGCTGATTCTTCGACTGCCGCCGCAGTAGCTAACGCTGAACCTACTGATCCGATTGTTCGTGCCAGAATGGGTTTGCCAGCTTTAGTAACCGCATCGAAGTAAAAAGGAGACGCCATGAAATATCTAATCGTCATGGCGGCTCTAGCAGTTACTTCAACTGCTTTTGCTGCCGAAGTGAGCGTAAAGAGGGCGGCGCTAGGATCGGGCACTCCTGCATTAAATGTCAGCGGTGTTGAAAATGCAATTGTTGTGGACAACGCTAAAGTTGAAAACGATATTTTGCATGCTCCGCAGTACATGCCCAATTACCCAACAGCGGCTACAATCTGGCCACGGGTAATCGAAGTTCCGTGTACTAAAGATGTTGCCGGTAAGGTGGTCTGCGCTGGATACAATTGGAGTCCTAGTATGGGGCCCGGAGAATATCTATTTGTGAGACCGAAGGTAGTAGTTGCGCCTGAACCGCGTATCTTTACTGAGAGAGTCGAAGTTCCGGTACCTGTTATTGTGACCAGGGAAGTTTTTATCGAAGTCCCTGTTAAGAAGAAGAAAGAGTAATTTAGTCTACTCCTGGAAAAGCTAGCCCTGGCTAGCTTTTCCATTTATACTATCAATATGTCAGTCATTGTAAACATTGCCTTAGCAACCATCTGCTTCACGTATCAAGGTACTGAAGAATGTCATCCTGTTTTGTTAGGAAAGACCGACACCACCCCTAAGGGTGAATTTATTCTGCGCAAGCGAATTACTGCCGATCCCGGGTATGGCGGAGATGTATTACAATTTCATGAAACCCCAACCGAAGTCTATGCCATTCATCGAGTCTGGCTACGAAAACCCGAACAAAAACGTCTAGAACGCCTACGCAGCAATAATGTTAGTGATCGATACATCAGTGCAGGATGTATAAATGTGGATCCTGTAGTCTACAATAGATTAATGGATTGTTGTACTTATACCCAGTTAATAATTAAGTAGATACGATAAATATGCAAAGTAATGGAGATTTTGCATATGAAAAAACGTGCTCTACTGGTTGGTATAAATTATGTTGGTACAGGACATCCGCTAAAAGGGTGTATTAATGATGTTAAAAACATCAAGGCTCTACTCGAGTCGCGTGGCTTTACCGAGATTGAATTAATTCTCGAAAAAGAGGCAACTACAGCCAACATAATGGCCGGATTGCGTCGTTTAGTAGCCGGGGCCGAGCCCGGCGATGTCATATTTTTCCACTATAGTGGTCACGGTTCTCAGACCTTTAGCACATTAGAGGATGATAAGTTAGATGAAATCATTTGCCCAATTGACATCGACTGGGTTAAAAATGTCATCACTGATAATGAATTAAAAGAAATATTTAATCCTGTTCCAAACGGTGTAAATGTAACAGTTATTCTAGATTGCTGCCACAGCGGTCACGGTTTGGATCATAACGAAACTGCTGCTGTTGGGACCAAGGACATATTGGAGGCACCGAAAGTCAAGGTGTCGACACGTTCCAAGAAGCAGCGTCATTTACCACCACCTCCGAGCGTTCTTGCAAAGGCTAAAAGGAAGAAGATGGTTCTTAGAGAATGGTCGACGAGCAGAGATATTAACCAGAGTGCCCTATTAATTGCTGGATGCATGCCACACCAGACATCTGCAGATGCCACCATTGATGGTGTACCACAGGGCGCAGCAACGTCGTCGATCATTTCCGCGGTAAAGGCCAACCCTGAAATTACATATCTAGAGTTATTCAATAGAATGACCGGATTTATGGTAACAAATAAGTTTTCCCAGAGGCCGCAACTTGACGGATCGTCTCTACTTTATGGCAGAAAATTTATTGAGCCTTGGATAGTTGAAACACCCGCGCCAGTTGAAGAACCAGTTGTCGTTGTTGCTCCACCTGCTGTAATTGTAGAATCGGCACCAGCTGACGATAAGAAAAATAAGGCACTGATGATAGGTGCAGGTATATTGGTGTTAGTTGTTCTATTTTTGATCTTTGGCTAAATTGACAAGATAAATAATTTTGTAAGATGCCCATAGCGGGGTCTTACAAAATAGCGGTATGGTGCCGCATATTAACTTGCTTAAAAAGGAGTATATTATGTCAAGAAGTGATTTTTCACGCCTATTCGATCAACTCGAAGCTCTCTCTGTTGGATTCGGTCCCGTATTTAGAGATTTCCAGAATCCAACCAGTAGTTATCCACCTCACAATATTGTCAGAGTCTCTGATAACGAATTCTATCTCGAACTTGCTATAGCAGGATTTAAGAGAGATGAAATTCAGATGGAGGAACATCAGGGACAACTAACAATTAGAGGAGATAAGGCAACCGATACGTCGGATACATCTTATCAATTCCGTGGAATTGCCGCTCGATCATTCTCAAAGAACTTTCGCATTGCTGAATACTTTGAAGTTAGCGACGCTTCCCTTGAAGACGGTATTTTAACGGTTAAGTTTACGAAGAATGTGCCCGAGGAAGCGAAGCCTAAGATGATTGCCATAAAGTAATCTAATTTTCTTACAAAAGGGCCCCATTGGGGCCCTTTTCCAATAGTATATAATATAGAAATATTAGATAAATAATAGCAACTTCTTAGGAGACGAATATGGCTATTACCAACATGAAAAAACTTCCGGATAAGGATATCTTATCAGATCCAATTACCTATGTTACAGATCCGGGCACATTGACTGTTAACTTATCTACCTTTGAAGTATCGGTACACGACGGTGTTACACCCGGCGGTTTACCAGTTGGTGGCGGTGGCCCATTGCCACCCGGTGTAGCCACCGAAGCATATGTAGATACAGCAATCTCTAATTTAGTTGATGGTGCACCAGCAATGTTGGATACCTTAAACGAATTAGCAGCCGCATTGGCAGATGATGCGAATTTTGCCACAACAATGACCACAGCCCTAGGAAATAAAGCAGATACATCAAGTCTTGCACCAGTGGCAACAAGTGGCTTATATTCATCTCTTACAGGAACACCGGTTCTAGCGACCGTGGCAACAAGTGGCTCTTACAGTGATTTATTGAACATTCCGTTACCTCTAGGAAGCCACCTGCTAAACATTGACCGTCGTCGCACTGATACGTATGTCGCCGATGGTTCTTCAGACAGGCCATTTAAGACTATTGCAGCAGCAGTGGCTCAGGCAGTTTCAAACGGCGATGGCGCGTCGACGCCGTATAGTTTTATTGTTGCTGAAGGAACCTATGCTGAGGGAATTAACCTCAACAGCACTGGTCTGTCAAATGTATCTCTCGTTGGTTTGGGACGAGTTGCTATTGATCCAGTCAGCGGTAATGCACTTACATGCACGTCTGGTAACAGTGGGTTGAAGCAGTTGGTTATTCGTAATATGGAATTCGCAGATCCAGTAGTTATTACTGGCGACAGTACAGCTGATCAGTTCAACAATGTTGTATTCTATGATGTTGCAATGGGTGTTCTTACAGCAACATGTATGAATTCGCTGAATATTCGTGGTGCATACATTAGTGGAACAGTCACTCTTTCCAACGTTGCCTGGTTCTATTGGGATGGCGTACAACACGATGCTCAGACAGTAACGGTTATCTCCGATACCACAGCAACACTACCTGCATGGGGTATGGCAAATGCCGGTGGATACTTTGTCGGTGGCAAGTTCCAAGACCTAGTTTTTACAAGAACAGGCACTGGCAACTTTAACATGAATATAAATAGTTGCTATACTGGTCTAACAGCTGGTGCATATACTGTACCTGTCGGTTTTACTGTAAATGCACGTAATAGCACCATGAGAGGTACCTGGACCAATAGTGGCACCATGAACCTATATAGCTCTACTGTATTAAATCCAATTGGTGGCGCTGGAACAACAAACTATCCTGGAATTACAGGTGCTCAAACAGTTCGCACTTCCAATGTTACCTTCCCCGATGGAACACAGAGTGGTGCTGCAATAAGCATTACAGATTTGCAGACTCTTGTGGCGGCCTGTGCCGACTTTGATGCATTCAAAACTGCTATTGCGGCACTTTAATTAGACTTCAACCTTGACAAACTCGACTCTATATAGTAGACTGTACCTACTATATAGAGGCGTGACTTATGTCAACTGAAATCGAAGTCATTGAAAAGATTGACGAGACAATTAAAGTACAAATTCCGAAGTTATACAAGGTATTGTTGCATAATGACGACACTACCACGTTTGATTTCGTAATTGCAATTCTTATGAAGATTTTTCATAAGACTGTCGAAGAAGCGGTTGAGGTAACTAAAGCGATTCATGTCGAGGGCCGCGGAGTCGCTGGCGCGCCTTATACACGTGAGATTGCCGAGGAAAAGACAAATGAGACAATTAGCTTTGCAAGAGCTAACGGATTTCCTTTAACCGCCACGTTTGAAGAACTTTAACCATAAATATCCTGTGTATACAGGAAATCGATGTCATCAACTCTAATCCCAATTAAAGCCTTTTTAGGAAAATATTACTCGGAACTATTATACTCGGCTTCTCAGGACAAGTATAAAAATACTGGCTTGGATGCATTCTTTGAGCAGAGATTTTATATCCAAAATAATAAGGTCCAGATGATAGTAGATCCTACTATGTCAGGACTAACTGTAGTAGTATCGGGTAATGAATTACTCATCAGTAAAGAACTATACGACCATCCGGGTGTTGTGGTTACTAATTCGTTGGAAAATACGCAAGCCACCAACCCTAGAAATTTATATAATCCTGAAACATTTCCAACTCTTGCTTATCTTGTCTGCCAAAATCATACCACTTTTCAAATTGTTGGAGAGATTGATGAGCCAATCTATGTACGGTATAGATGTGAATTTGAGACATTCTATAATTCGGTAATTGTATTTAACATCTCAGATGGGATTGAAGTAGAGATAGTAGAAGAAATCGAAAGTTATAGTGCAATAAACTCAGTCACTAATTACATTCTGTACCCGTCCTCAAAGCTTAATCTCAGCACTTTCTATCAGAATAATATATCTGGTATCTCTTTCTGCTACAGAAATGTGATAGCACAGAGTAATTCTTCCTTCACCCATGTTCTATTTGGTAAAGGATCGTCGAATATAATTGACGAAAATAGATTACAGGTTTTTAGTGGCTCTAAATCGGAATTATTGGGCGTTATAAACTCCGACGGCCGCAGATTCCACTCAATTCTGTATGTAGAACCGCAAGCTGCCGACTATAAGGTAGATGTGGTATATAAGGATGTGCTCAGTGGCAAGGCAGACGTTACATTTTTCCCTATAATTGTCGGGAATGTAATTTCAGATTCGGCCACTATTGAGGTCTCGGATATCACGGTCGAGGATATACCAGCAGACAAAATCGAGACCGAAGTTACAGAGTTTGTGTCCGATATTATAGATCGTGCTAAATTAGAAAGAATGGTGGGAGTTAAAAGGTTCTACGATAACAAATCAAAGTTCCTGCACTTTCCATAAATAATAAGTGGGTAATACCCACGTATAACCAGCCGGAGAAATAAAAATGTTTAATATTACAGATATCCTATCTTTGGGGTCAGCATACACTGTTGCCGATCAGGCAGGCAACATTATTAATACAATTCAGGTAATACCAATGACTGAATTGCTAGAGGCCGCAGTAGGACCTTATACCGATGACTTCGGCAATTTTCAAACTTACATTGATCGATCAATTGAGACCTTGTCGGGGTACGATGAAATTGATCCGTATCGAGTTCTTTGGTTCGCAACCTCGAAAGATGAAGTTGCACTATCTGAGATTATAGAATATGCTGTCAAGAATGGTTACGATAGGATTATACTCGAACATCTTGAAGAATTAGAGTAATACTGTTATAATTACTAGGCCCTATTAGCTCAGAAAAATGGACGACCTCTGCACACAAGGCGGCGCCGCCGGCTACATGTCATTCCCAGTTACACTGTAGAGAGCAGCCAGCACTTAACTGGAAGGACGGTGGTTAGAAGTGTTCCATCATGGGGTACCATATTTGATATTATGAATGAAGAAAAACGAAGTGTAATATGTGCATGGATAGGCGGCGGCGAATGCTGTCGCCATCCTACCATGTATGGGAAATCATACTGTGAGGTACATCACGATAGAATGTATACTACTATGCTTCCAGAGATGGCTAATTATATAATTGAGAAAGAACTAAAGGAAGTCCTTCAGAAGCCGATTGACTCTTAGGCAGGTTCCTGATATACTAAAAGTATACAAGGAAAAATATGAGCATTCTAAAGATTCTGGAAGACATTGGTTCTGACACGAAACGTGGGCATAAGCTGGCGCTTATTGAACAACACAAGAATAACGACCTTTTCCTTAAGGTAGTCAAACTTGCATTGGATCCGTATGTCAATTTTTACATCAGAAAAATCCCAGAATACACCTTCAGATTCCTTGACGGGGCCAATGACAGTCACAAGACCCTCGACTGGGCACTGGCTGAACTTGAGAAGCTTTCAAACCGCCAACTCACCGGCAACGCAGGTATTGAGCATTTGCGCAGTATTTTGTCTGAGCTCGATAGTGATGATGCCACTGTTGTTAGGCGCATTATTGGTAAGGATCTTCGCTGCGGTATGGCGGATGGTATCGTCAACGCGGTAGTCGACAAGTTTATTCCTACATATCCATGTCTGCTTGCTCGTCCTTACGACGAGAAAAACATTAAAAATATCACTTACCCGGCCTACAGTCAACTCAAGGCCGATGGTCTCCGAGCAAATGCCATCGTCGACGGGCACAAGGTTACATTATGTGGTCGTAGCGGCAGAGAAATTGATTTGCTCGGGTATCTAGATCAGCCAATGATTCACTTGGCGGCCGAATTTCCCTGGCCAGTAGTGTTCGATGGTGAATTTGTAGTAGTCAATGAACACGAAATGGTGATTGACCGCAAAACCGGTAATGGTATCATTAATAAGGCCATCAAGGGAACAATTAGCGATGCTGAGGCTAAGACGATCCGTTTCCAGATTTGGGATGCAATTCCTCTTGCCGAATTCAAGGACGGAAAGTCAGTCGACACATACAAGGAACGGTTTGAGCGTCTAATTCAGGCAGTTGACGGAGATTTTAAGAACTGGAAGCCGTATTGGGTTATTCCTTACAAAACTGTTGGGAGTTTGCCCGAAGCGGTTGCACACTTCGAACAGTTGTTAGCTCAAGGGCACGAAGGAACTATTCTTAAGAATTATCGTGCTCTCTGGGAAGATACTCGAAGCAAGCATCTGGTAAAATTCAAAGCGGAAAAAGATGCTGATCTGGAGATTATCGGTTGGAACCCAGGCGAAGGTAAATTCTTGGGGCAGGTCGGCAGTCTAATTTGTGCAAGTAGCGATAGG